>JAESFW010000055.1_pt1 | contig 213852 bp, 176 predicted proteins | sample 9269481 | NCBI WGS metagenome assembly JAESFW01 (sample SAMN14515350, study PRJNA621654) | algae metagenome | isolation source: Lyngbya sp. HA4199-MV5 and co-occurring heterotrophs from soil with... | place: USA: Ahupuaa O Kahana State Park, Hawaii | collected 2009-07-21 | reverse complement strand
AATAGCGGCGCGAAGCTAGACTTCGCGCCGCCAGATGGACGGCATATTAGCGGTAAACGCCCTTAGCCGTAAGGTCGGGCAGTTCGCCGCCGACCCACTTTTCATAGAGCTCAGCATAACGGCCGGTGCGGACCTGCTGGTTGATGAAAAGGTTGAGGAAGTTGATGAAGCCGTATTCTTCGCGGTTGGTGAAGAGCGCGACGTAGTCGGTGTCGAACGGCGCCTTGCCGACGACGGCAATGCCGGGGAACTTGCCGGTCTTGACGTTGGCCTGGGCAACGGTCGAGGTCGAAACCGTGGCGTCGATCTGGCCCTGGCTGAGTGCGAGGAAGACGTCGGCCTGGGTCTGGTACGGACGGAACTCGCCAGCACCCCATTCCTTGACCTGCTTTTCGAGCGCGATCGCTTCGAACGTGCCGGCGGTGGCGCCGACGGTCTTGCCCTTCATGTCTTCGAAGGACTTGACGCCGGACTTCTCGTTGGCGGTCACGGCCATTTCGAAGGCGAAGTAGGGGATCGTCATGCCGACGGTCTTGGCACGCTCAAGCGTGTCGGAGGTCGAGGCAACGCCGACGTCGACACGGCCCGACATCAGAGCGGGGATACGCTCCGGGAACGGGGTCTCGACGATTTCGGCGGTGACGCCGAGCGCTTTAGCGAGGTCGTTGCAGTAGTCGACGTCAAAGCCGATCGGATTGTTGTTCTCGTCGCGAGAACCCATGGGCGGGAAGTCGAGCACGACTGCGCAGCGCAGCGTTCCCGAGCCGATGACGTCATCCAGCTTGTCGGCATGGGCCTGGCTGGTCAAAGCAGCGGCCGCAACGAGGCCGAGCGCGAGCACCGAATTCTTCATTATCTCTCTCCCTGAGGTGGTGTGCCGTTTGACGGCTGAGGCACTATTCCGGTTTAGAGAGCGTAAATCAATAGAAAAATACAATTAGTATACAAAAAGTATAAGATGATAACGCAGAACGCGCGCAACGATCCCATTTGTTTCGCCAAATGGGGTCGTTGCGCAGCGATCTGTCTTGGCCCCTTGGGGCGAAAGGCATGCGGGCGATGGGCCGCCCGCACTTTTCCTCAACCCCCGCGTTAGCCCTGGAAGTCTTCGGGCAGCAGGGCTTCCGGCATGTTCTGGTAGGAGACCGGGCGCAGGAAGCGGCGGATCGACATGGTGCCGACGCTGGTCGCGCCGAAATTGGTCGAAGCCGGATAGGGACCGCCATGGACCATGGAGTCGACGACTTCGACGCCGGTCGGGAAGCCGTTGACGAGCACGCGTCCGGCCTTGCGCTCGAGGATCGGACGCAGGCGGCGGGCCGTTTCGAGATCGGCATCATCCATGTGAATGGTCGTCGTCAGCTGTCCCTGGAAACCGCGGGCGAGCTGTTCCATCTCGCCGGTCGAGCCGACGCGGACCACGAGGCCGAGCGGACCGAAGACCTCCTCGCCGAGCGCATGGTCGGCAAGGAATTGCTCGCCGGTCGTCTCGAACAGGTTCGGCGAAGCCGAGCGGCCGGACGATTCCGTGGTCAGCAGCGGCTTGACGGCGTTGCGGCTCTCGAAGTGCGCCTTGCCGTCGTGATAGGCCTTGCCGATGCCGTCGGTCAGCATCGTCTGCGGCGCGACCTTGCCGAGCGCCTCGACGGCGGCGGCGGTAAAGCGGTCGGCGTCAGCGCCTTCGACGACCACGGCGATGCCGGGATTGGTGCAGAACTGGCCGGCACCCATGGTGAGCGAGCCCGCCCATCCCTGGCCAAGACCTTCTGCCCGCGCCTTCAGCGCTTCCGGCAGCAGGAACATCGGGTTGACCGAGCCAAGCTCGCCGAAGAACGGGATCGGCTCCGGACGTGCGGCGCAGAGGTTGAAGAGCGCACGGCCGCCGGCGAGCGAGCCGGTGAAGCCGACCGCCTTGATCAGCGGATGCTGCACCAGCGCTTCGCCGACCTGGCGGTTGCCGCCCTGGATCAGCGAGAACACGCCCGGGTGAACGCCGGTCTTGCGGATGGCGGCTTCGACAGCCTGAGCGATGATTTCACCGGTGCCGGGATGGGCGGAATGTCCCTTGACCACGACGGGGCAACCGGCAGCCAGCGCTGCGGCCGTGTCGCCGCCGGCGGTCGAAAAAGCGAGCGGGAAGTTGGAGGCGCCGAAAACGGCGACCGGGCCGATCGGCCGCTGGATCAGACGGATCTCCGGACGCGGCGCCGGCTGGCGCTCGGGCAGCGCCGCGTCGAAGCGGCGATCGAGGTGCTCGCCCTTTTCGATGTGGTCGGCGAAAAGACGGAGCTGCCCGGTGGTGCGGCCGCGTTCGCCCTGCAGGCGGGCTTCCGGCAGACCGGTTTCCTGGGTGCCGATCTCGGTGATGGCATCTGCACGCGCCTCGATCTCGTCGGCGATCGCCCGCAGGAAGGCGGCGCGTTCAGCGCGGGTTGAATAGCCGTAGCTCAGGAACGCCTCTTCGGCGGCTTCCGCAGCGCGGTTGACCAGATCGACGGTGCCGGTGGCGAACTCATGGACCGGGCCATGGGCGGGTGCGGAGGCGAAGGTGCCCGCTCCGTCGAGCCATTCGCCGGCAACCAGGTGTTTTCCTTTGGGGGTGAAGGCCATCTTGCGATCCTTTCGTTCGATCCCGGATTGCCTTTTATGGCAGAGGAGATCATGGCTGAATTGCACTTGTCGGATCTTTGTATACTATATGTATGCAGAACATCAATCGCCTGAGTGTCCACGCAGACCAGGTGCATCTACGAAAAGGGAGAGAGATGAGCGAGACCAACCTGACGATCGCAGCGCTTTTCGAGCGCGTCGAGGCGATCTTCCGCAAGGCGGGCCTGAACGACGTCCAGGCGGGCGCCCTTGCGCGCGTCATCGTTGCCGGTGAGCGCGACGCCTGCAAATCGCACGGTATCTATCGCATCGAAGGTGCGCTGCGTACGGTGAAGGCCGGCAAGGTGAAGCCGGATGCCGTGCCGGAACTCGATGCGGGCGAAGGGTCTGCCATCGTCAAGGTCAACGCCAAGGGCGGTTTCGCCAATCCGGCCTTCGAGCTCGGTTTGCCGGTGCTTGCCGATCGTGCCCGCACGCTCGGCGTTGCCGCCCTCGTTATCAACGATTGCACGCACTTCTCGGCACTTTGGCCCGAGGTTGAAGGGCTGACGGGCGAAGGCCTTGCCGGTCTCGTCATGTGCCCGAGCTATGCGACGGTTGCGCCGACCGGTGGCAACAAGCCGCTGCTCGGCACCAACCCCTTCGCCTTCGGCTGGCCGCGCAAGAATCAGCCGCCCTACGTCTTCGATTTCGCGACGTCTGTCGCCGCCCGCGGTGAGATCGAGCTGCATCGCCGCGCCGGCAAGCCGCTGCCGGAGGGCTGGGCGATCGATGCCGAGGGCAATCCGACGACGGATCCGGAGGCGGCGCTCGCCGGCGCCATGCTGCCCTTCGGCGGCCACAAGGGTTCTGCGATCGGCACCATGGTCGAGCTTCTCGCCGGCATCATGATCGGCGACCTGACAAGCCCGGAAGTGCTCGACTATCTCGGCACCACGACGCTGGCGCCCTTCCATGGGGAACTGATCGTCGCCTTCTCGCCGGAGAAGTTCGCAGCCGGTCGTCCGGGCGATCCCTTTGCCCGCGCCGAAGTGCTGTTCGAGGCGATCGTCGGCCAGGGCGCGCGCCTGCCGTCGCAGCGCCGCTTCATTGCACGCGCCAAGTCGGAAACGGAAGGCGTCGTGCTCAACCAGGCCGAGACGGAGCAGCTCGACCGGCTGCTCGCGCTCGGGTTGGACGCCGTCGCGTAACATCCAATCCGGCGTCACGGCTCTTATCAAAATGCGGAACCAGGTTGCCCTGGTTCCGCATTTTGCGATTCCGCCAAAGGCATCTGGCGTCAATACCGCGAGACCTCTGCGACCTGGTCGGGAAGGCCCGCCGATGCTCCTTCCGGCGACAGGCGTCACGGCAGCAGCGATCGTGCCGTCGGTGTTAGGCGCAAGACTTCGTTCTTTCGCCACGTCCTCCGCTCCATTTCCGCAACGACCTCCGCCGTCCAGCTCCCGGACTGCGCGAGCGCGGCAAGGTGGGTCTCGTACGCGGCCAGACTGGGGAAGGCGGAGAACCAGACGAAGACCGTTTCCCCTTCGCGAACAGGCAGCCTCGGAAACGTATTCGGGCTCTGCTCCGTGACCAAAGCGGCCAGCACCGTGGCCGACGCTTGCACCAGGTGTGGCTTTACCGCGCTCTCAAAGAACCGGGCAAACGCCTCGTCTGTACGCGGTGCGAGATAACAGCTCGTCGCAACCACAAGGCCGCTCCGTGCATCTGCCGCGCCGGGCTGGGCGCGCCTTGCGTGCGACGGCGCAAAGCTGGCATCAGGCGATGCGGGCCGTAAAAGCAGAACGTTGTCGGAATTGATCATCGTGCCGTTCGCCTGGTCGCGGTGCGCGGCCCATACCGGGCCGGTATAGAACGCGTTCAGCGCCGCGGCGCGAGATGGCATGTCGCTGAAGCCTCTTAGCCATACGAAGCTGTCGGGATCATCAAGGTCGCGGAACTGCCCGATCACCGACATTCCCTCCGCCTCCTGGGTTTCAAGGAACGCGCGGTCGAACAAGTCGATCAGCGTTTCACGAGCGTGCGGTCGAAGCCGATACCGTCGCAGTTCGATGATCGCGTTGGTTCTAACGGGAGCGGCCTGCGTCATTGGTTCGCCTTCCGTGATTACTGCCATGGTGCATTCCTCCACAAACAGGACGGTCGTCCTGTTTTTAAATACAGGACAGTTGTCCTGTTTTGTCAATCTGCTATAACTCGGAAAGAACGGAAGGAACTCATGGCGGAACGACCGGCATCACCCAATCGGCGCACGAACGATCCCGAAGGGCTGAGGCAGCGGCTTGTGGATACGGCCTTCGCTGCCTTCACGACGCGTGGCTATCATTCCAGCGCGCTGCATGAGTTGAAGCGCGAAGCAGGCGTTACGGGTGGAGCGCTTGCCCATCACTTCCCGACCAAGAAGGCCCTTGGCCTCGCGGTCATCGAGGATCGTGTGGCGGAAGCCGTTGAATCGACCTGGATCACACCCGTCAGAGCTGCGACGACGACGGCTGAAGGGATCCAGGAGGTTTTCACAACGATCATTTCCGAACTGGAGCGGAAGGGGGTTGTGTCGGGCTGTCCGTTGAACAACCTTGCGCTTGAACTGTCACGCGAGGATGAGGCTTTTCAAGCCGCGATCGAGGCGATTTTCTTGCGCTGGAGGACCGCCATCGCCGACAAGCTGCGGGCAGACCTGCGTGTGGATCGCGCTTGCGATTTCGACTTTGACGCTATGGCAACCCTGGTTGTTGCAGCCTATTCCGGTGCCATGGCGATGGCGAAAGCAACCCAGTCCGTGGCTCCATTGAAGGTTTGTGGCGAGCAGTTGACGTCAATCATCCGAAATCAGACGCAGCAGGGACGCTAAGGCGGAGGCAGATCCCGCCTCTCGCGTCCTTCGGATCGCTCGACAAAAACAAACCCCCTATGGCCTTGCGGCATAGGGGGGTCGGCAGAACGCTACCTGAAATTCCGCACCTGGCGAGCCTCAACCGGGAGGGTTTCTCGCCAGAGTGTCGTCAACCGACGATCAGGCCTTGTACTTCTGGACGGCGCCCGGGAGCTTGCTCCACTCAGCGTACCAGCTGTTGAACAGCTTGAACTGGGCTTCGACATAGCCGCGCTGGCTGTCCGAAAGCACGTCGCTCTCGTTGAAGTGCAGCGTGTATTCCTTGTCGCCCTTGAGCACCATCATGTGCTTGAAGTAGAGAACGAGGTCCGGGCCTTCGTCGAAGGAGGAGAGAACGGCGAGTGCCTGCTCCAGTTCCAGTGCGCGCTGGCGGGCGTCGACGTCGCCTTCGGCGGCCGCGCGCGACAGGTTGCACATGTGGATGACTTCCTTCGGCAGAACGCAGCCGATGCCGGTGATCGCGCCGGTTGCGCCGCAGTTGACGAAGCCGTGGAACACGGCCGTGTCGACGCCGATCATCAGCGAGACGCCATCGTCACGGCTGGTGATGTTCTCGGCCGCATAGCGCATGTCGGCAGCGCCGCCGAATTCCTTGAAGCCGACGAGGTTCGGATGCTCAGTGCGCAGTGCGAAGAACAGGTCGGCGCGGGTGGCAAAGCCGTAGTAAGGGCTGTTGTAGATGACTGCCGGCAGGCTCGGGGCTGCCGAAAGAATGGCCTTGAAGTGGTTCTTCTGGGCGGCGACGACCGAACCACGCGACAGAACGCGCGGGATGACCATCAGGCCCTGGGCGCCGACCTTCTCGGCGTGTGCTGCGTGAGCGACGGCCGAAGCGGTGTTCACGGCGCCGGTGCCGACGATGACAGGAATGCCGGCCTTGACCAGGCGCTCGACGCCTTCCATGCGCTGCGCGTCGGTGAGCAGCGGCCAGTCACCCATCGAGCCGCAGTAGACGACCGCGGACATGCCTTGCGCGATCAGTTCCTTGCCCTTGCGCACCAGTGCGTCGAAATCCGGGGTGCGGTCTTCCTTGCAGGGGGTCATGAGCGCCGGGATGACGCCAGTGAAAATCTGAGCCTTCATGTGAAACTCCTCTCGGCTGTGTTCCTCGGCAGGCTGTTCGCACTTTGCGGCGCGCCACTGCCTGCCTTTGATCTAGACAATAGCCGTTTGTATTTTATTTGTCGACAAGAAAAATACAAAGATCGCTACAGGGCGATGTCGAGCTTGTTGTTGCGGGCAAAAAGCTTCTGTACCTGCTCGACGATCTGCTCCGCATGCGCCTTACCGAGACGGTCTGCCGCCTCAATGTCGCGCCCGGCGATCGCGGCGATGATCGCCGCGTGCTCGTCGACGAAGCGCTGCGGGAACTGCTCTTCGTAGGATTGGTAGTAAAGCCGCAGGATCCGCCGGCCTTCGTCGAGCAGCCGGCGGAACAGGCTGGTGAAATAGGGGTTGCGGCCGGCCTCGGCGATCGCCGCGTGGAAGGCGGCATTGGTGGCGATCATCGCCAGCGCATCGCGCGACTTTACTGCCGCCGCATAGTCCTCATGGAAGCCGCGGATAATGGCGAGGTCTTCCGGCCGGTGGTTCTGCGCCGCAAGCCGTGTCGTCACGCGGTACATCAGCACGAGCGCGTCGAAGAACGGGTTGAGGTTGAGGAAATCGATGTTGGCGACCATCGTCGAGCGGTTCGGAAGCGTGTCGATCAAGCCCTCGCCGGCAAGCCGGACCAGCGCCTCGCGGATCGGCGTACGTGACATCTTCAATCGCTCGGCAAGCTGTACTTCGTCGATGGGACTGCCGGGCGGCAGCACCAGGTCGAGGATTTCGTCGCGCAAGAGGTCATAGACCATTTTCACGCCGGAGCCACGCTTGCGTTCAGGGATGGGGCTGTTGTCGGTATCGATATCGGTCATTTCGGATTCCTTTGTCGACAAAAGAAATACTTGTCTCTGTCGCCAGGATCAACAGGGTTCGGTGGGGTGATTGCCGGGCAAGCCCGAATATCCGCATGCGTGCATTGTCGTTTGCGCCACACTCTGCTGAGAGTCGCGACCGAGCGCAACGCCTGCTGGCGACGGGATCGAGGGTTGCCCCTGGCCTCTGGACGCGCGACCTCAAGCCGCCGTTAAATCGACCCATGCATTTGCCACATGGGAGCGCTGCCGTTTGAGCGCTGCAACTTACCAAAGGCCTGAGTTATAAGGTGTTCATCGAAGCGAAACGAGGCGCCAAGGACTGGCAGCCAGGCTTCGAAAGCCCATTGAAAGGGGGATCACATGAACATCGCACGCTCCATCAACAACTGGCGCAAGTACCGTCAGACGGTCACCGAGCTGGGCCGCATGTCGAACCGGGAACTCCGTGACCTCGGCATCGAACGCGCCGACATCGACCGCGTCGCACGCACGGCCTTCGCCCGCTAAGGCGACCCACATAGACTGAAATTTGCCAAGCGCCTGCATCTCCTGCGGGCGCTTTTGCTTTTTGCCGCCACCATTGCGCCATGGTCCTTCGGCAATTCGAAGCCATTGCTTTACGAATTGACGAGTTGATCCATTTTTGGCGCGCGGCGCGACCCATGCGCCTTCGCCGGTCTGTTTTAAAAGGCGGAGGCCATGCCCCAATTTTCCACAGAGATCACCAACCACTGGCGCGCGACATTTTCGTCCGGCACGGTCGTACAAGGCGAAAGCGGGTTCACCGTCGCGCTCACCTCTGCCCTTGACGATGACAGTGAAGCGATGATGATGAAGACCGCCGACCGCAAGGTCATGGCCGCAGTCTCGCCGGCGCTTGCGGATAAGCTGGCAGTGTCCGGCCGGCCCGACCTCTGCGAGCCCGTATTCCTTCACATGCTGCAGGAAATGGGCATCACGCTGCACGACGCGGATTACATCTTCTATCTTGCCGAAGCGGAAAAAGCGGCATTGCTTCGGGAGCAGCCGGCAAGCTGGGTGCGTTTGCTGACGACCGAAGACTCGGCGGCCTTTGCCGAATTTCAGTCGTCCGCTTCGGAGGAAGATCTGGATGCTGCCTATGTCGAACTCGACCATTGGCTCGTGTTCGGCGCGTTCGAGGGCGACCGTCTGGTCTGCGCCGCGAGCATGTATCCCTGGAGGGAGGAAAGCCGCATAGCCGATATGGGGATCCTGACCTTGGCGACGCATCGCGGTAAAGGCCATGCCCGCAGCGTCGTTCGTGCCATCAGCCGTCATGCGCTCGGGCAGGGGTTTGAGCCGCAGTACCGCTGTCAACTCGACAATGCCGCATCGACGGCACTCGCCAAAGCGGCGGGTCTGACGCTGTTTGGCGAATGGCAGCCGGTTTCACCTGCTTCGGATGGCTGAAGTCGCGGTGATCGCTTGCCCGATCGGGGGTGTGCAGGACCGCGCCGAATGAGAACGAGGCGTGAATCAATGCTGACAGAATCTGGCAGGGGTCGCGCGTAAAGTGGTTCCATGATCAGAGATCGAGGGATGACCGATGTCGGCGCAGGATATGTTTCAGATGGGTGCAGCAAGCAGGTCGGGCGAGCGCAATTTCTGGATCGGGGCCGTCTCGACCGAAGACTTTCAGCCTGGTCCGGGCGACGGCTTCTCGCGTTTCGGCCACGGTTACAGCAACGTGCAGGCAATCACGCGGATGAAGGCCGGTGACGGGTTTATCGGCTACGCGCTCAATGCCGCGTTCAACGGCAGAGCGGCGCTCGCATGTTTTGCGGCCATCGGTGTGGTCAAGGAGCGTCCGCCCTACTTCTTTGCCATGGGTGGCGTTGCGCCGCATCGCGGCGACATCGATTGGGCCGACAGCATGGAGGCCCCTGTTCGTCCGTGGCTCGACAGCCTGGAGTTTGCCGAAGGCAACCGCAACTGGGACCAGAAACTCCGGTTCGGCTATCTCGCCATCAGCGAACGGGATTTTCGCGTGATTGCGCGGGCAATGCACGCCGATCTTGGGATGGTTTTGCCAAGAGCACAGGCGCTTCGCCAGCAGATGGCCGGGTGACGATCTGCACTCGACCTATGCCGTCCGTCCTGTTTCCTCCGGCGTATCGACCGGTTGCTCCACGGAGCCTGCCGCCACGCTCGCATACATGCCGGTCGTTCTGAATTCGGTCGGGCTCAAGCCGAAGGACCGACGGAACACCTTGGCAAAATAGTTGGGATCTTCGAAACCCGACAGGATTGCCACTTCCTTGACCGGCAGGCTCGCGGTCTTCGTCAAAAGCTTGACGGCGCGCTTCAAGCGCTTCTGCAAGACATACTCGGCCGGTGCCATGCCTTCGCTGGCGGCAAAGACGCGAGAAAAATGCGCGCGGCTCAGGCCCGAGACGCGCGCCAGTTCCTCGACCGGCAGCGGCTTTTGCAGGTTGTTCATGATGTGGTCAACGACGCGGTGCATCGTTTGGTGCTCCTGGCTGAACACGGGATGAGAGCCGAAGACGTCGTCATAAAGCGCCATCGCCGCCTCATAGGCGATCGCCGACGCCCGTCCCGGCGTCTCGCCACCGCGGATCAGGCGCAAGCTGCAATCGGCCAGATGCTCGATCGTTTCCGGCTGCAGCTTCAGCACCGGGCCGGTGACGGCGAGAATCGCGCGGTGGACGCGCAAGGCCTCGTCGCCGTTCATCGAGATCCAGAAAAACTCCCAGCGCCCGCTGTCTTCCAGCCAGTAACGATGATTGTGCGGAACGAGCAACAGCAGCGTCTCGCCTTCGCGCACCCGATAGTTCCGGTTTTCGTAGCGCAGGTTTCCTGCACCCGCGATCGTGTGCTGCAGCACCGTAAAAGGCGTGTTGCCACGCTTTCGCCCATCCCAGTCATAGGTCGCATTGGAGCGGATTTCATAGCCGGTGCTGGTCGGCATGGTGTGCAGGCTCTGGCGTCCCCGTGGCAGCGAAACGGTGCGCATGATGGGGCCGTTATCGATCAAATCTTGCAGCATAAAATTACCCATGAAAGCACAATACCGCTCTGGCGGGGTCGCTGATTATACACATAATGACCGCCAACAGCGCAACAGGCAGTGCTTTCTGCCCGTAAGAAATGAGGGGCTGCATTGGAGTTGCGCACTTAAGCGGCGAAAAACTGTGAATTGATTTTACCCTTTGTCAGAGACACGTGCAGTTCATGAGGAGTGAAAGGGCATGGCAACATTCAAGATCGCCATCATCGGCGCCGGCAGCATCGGCTTCACCAAGAAGCTCTTCACCGACATTGTCGCCGTGCCGGAATTGCGCGATATCGAGGTGGCGCTGACCGACCTCAGCGCCCGCAATCTGGAGATGATCAAGGCGATCCTCGACCGGATCGTCGAGGTCAATCGCTTGCCGACCAAGGTGACGGCAACGACCGACCGGCTGAAGGCGCTCGAAGGCGCGCGCTACATCATCAGCTGCGTGCGTGTCGGTGGTCTCGAAGCCTATGCCGACGACATCCGCATCCCCCTGAAATATGGCGTCGACCAGTGCGTCGGCGACACGATCTGCGCCGGCGGCATTCTTTACGGCCAGCGCAACATTCCCGTTATCCTCGATTTCTGCAAGGATATCCGCGCTGTCGCCGAGCCGGGCGCAAAGTTCCTGAACTATGCCAACCCGATGGCGATGAACACCTGGGCGGCGATTGAATACGGTAAGGTCGACACGGTCGGGCTTTGCCATGGTGTCCAGCACGGGGCTGAGCAGATCGCCGAAATCCTTGGCGCAGGCGAGGGTGAGCTCGACTACATCTGCTCCGGCATCAACCACCAGACCTGGTTCACCGATGTCAGGCTCAGGGGCCGCAGGATCGGCAAGGACGAACTGGTCGCCGCCTTCGAGGCGCATCCGGTCTTCTCGCAGCAGGAGAAACTGCGCATCGACGTGTTGAAGCGCTTCGGTCTCTATTCGACCGAAAGCAACGGCCATCTCTCCGAATACCTGCCCTGGTACCGCAAGCGCCCGGACGAAATTTCCCGCTGGATCGACATGTCCGACTGGATCCACGGCGAAACCGGCGGCTACCTCCGCTACTCGACGGAAACCCGCAACTGGTTCGAGACCGAGTTCCCGCAGTTTCTCGAAGCCGCCGGAAAGCCGCTCGACGCGACGAAGCGCTCTAATGAACATGCGAGCCATATCCTCGAGGCGCTGGAGACGGGCAGGACCTATCGCGGCCACTTCAACGTCAAGAATTCTGGCGTCATCACCAACCTGCCTTCGGACGCCATCATCGAATCGCCAGGGTTCGTCGACCGCTTCGGCATCAACATGGTTTCGGGTATCACGCTTCCGGAAGCCTGCGCCGCCACCTGCCTGTCGTCGATCAATGTCCAGCGCATGTCGGTGCATGCGGCGGTCACCGGCGATCTCGACCTTCTGAAGCTGGCGATGCTGCACGACCCCTTGGTCGGCGCCATCTGCACGCCGGAGGAAGTCTGGCAGATGGTCGACGAGATGGTGGTCGCTCAAAGTCAGTGGCTGCCGCAATACGCCCATGCCATCGACGGCGCCAAGGAACGGCTTTCCCGCGCCACCGTCAAGACACGCGACTGGGCCGGTGCCGCGCGCCGAAAGGTGCGCTCGCTCGACGAGCTGCGCGCCGAACGACAGGCGGCCCGCGCCGCTCGCTGATCGATTGCAGTGCGTGCCCCGCGTGAGGAGACGTGGGGCAGGCACTGCCGCAAGTGCAGACGTTCAAGGAGGAGGCCACGCTCCAGCGCGGCGAATAGAGGGAGAATTTGAGCCAATGACCAGCCAAAGACTGACGAAAATGGCGAGCCTGCTGCTCGTCGGCATCTCAACCTTCGCGCTTCAGGCGGCAGCGTCCGATCCGACTGTCGTGCCGGAACAGCCGCCGTTCCCAGCCCAAGGCAAGATCACCTATGTGCCGCGCGACTCTATCGCCGAATTCAAGACGCTGCCGGAATACAAGGAACCGGCCTGGGTCACCGAGAAATACGTCAAGGCCGGCAAGCTGCCGCCGGTCGCCGAACGTCTGCCGAAGGAGCCGATGGTCTTCAAGACCGGCAACATGCCCGACGGCGTCGGTGTCTATGGCGACACGCTGCGCCACGTCATCGGTGGCCGTCCCGAAGGCTGGAACTATTCGGCCGGTCAGAGTCAGGGCTGGGGCGGCATCGATATCGGCATGTCCGAATGCCTGACGCGCACCGCGCCACTGTTCCAGGTGGAAGCAAACGACGTCGAGCCGCTGCCGAACCTTGCCAAGAGCTGGGACTGGTCCGCTGATGGGCACAAGCTGACGATGCATCTGGTCGAGGGCGCCAAGTGGTCCGACGGCGACCTCTTCGATGCCGATGACGTGATGTTCTACTGGGACGACAACGTTCTCGACCCGAATGTCAGCCCGCTCAACGGCGCGACGCCCGAAACCTTCGGCGTCGGCACGACGCTGAAGAAGATCGACCAGTACACGGTCGAATGGACCTTCAAGGAGGCCTTCCCGCGCCAGCATCTCTATGCCATGGCCTATGGCACCTTCTGCCCCGGCCCGTCGCATATCCTCAAAGCCAAGCATCCGAAATATGCCGGCACCACCTATGACCAGTACAAGAACGCCTTCCCGCCGGAATACATGAACATTCCGGTCATGGGCGCCTGGGTTCCGGTCGCCTATCGTCCCGACGACATCATCGTTCTGCGCCGCAACCCGTACTACTGGAAGGTCGACGAGGCCGGTAACCAGCTGCCCTATATCAACGAGCTGCACTACAAGCTCTCGACCTGGGCCGATCGCGACGTGCAGGCGATTGCCGGCTCCGCCGATCTTTCCAACCTTGAGCAGCCCGAAAACTTCGTCGAGTCGCTGAAGCGCGCGGCGCAGGATACGGCGCCCGCCCGCCTTGCCTTCGGCCCGCGCCTCATCGGCTACAATCTGCACATGAACTTCTCGGCCAATGGCTGGGGCGAGCCGGACGAGCGGGCGCAGGCGGTGCGCGAGCTCAACCGCAACGAGGACTTCCGCAAGGCCGTGACCATGGCGGTCGATCGCAAGAAGCTCGGCGAAGCCCTGGTGAAAGGTCCGTTCACGGCGATCTATCCGGGCGGTCTCTCCTCCGGCACCAGCTTCTACGATCGCCAGTCGACGGTTTACTATCCGTTCGATCTCGACGGCGCCAAGGCGCTGCTGGAAAAGGCTGGACTCAAGGACACCGACGGCAACGGCTTCGTCAACTTCCCCGCCGACAAAACTGGCGGCAAGGACGTCGAGATCGTGCTGCTGATCGACAACAGCTATGCGACCGACCGCAATCTTGCCGAAGGCATCATCGGCCAGATGGAAAAGCTCGGCCTGCGCGTCGTCCTCAATTCGCTCGACGGCAAGCAGCGTGATGCGGCCAACTATGCCGGCCGTTTCGACTGGATGGTTCACCGCAACGGACCGGAATACGCCTCCGTCGTACAGAACACGCCGCAGCTCGGCGCAACGGGGCCGCGCACCAGCTGGCACCACCGCGCGCCCGAGGGCGGCGAGGTCGACCTGATGCCGTTCGAGAAGCAGCTTGTCGACACCATCAACAAGTTCATCGCCAGCAACGACAATGCCGAGCGCGTGGCGCTGATGAAAGACTACCAGAAGATCGCGACGACCAACCTCGATACCATCGGTCTTACCGAATATCCGGGCGCGCTGATCATCAACAAGCGCTTCGCCAACGTGCCGACGGGTGCACCGATCTTCATGTTCAACTGGGCGGAGGACACGATCATGCGCGAGCGCCTGTTCGTTCCCGCAGACAAGCAGGGTGACTTCGAGCTCTTTGCCGAGCAGCTCCCGGGCAAGCCCGGCGAGAAGGGCCTGAGCAACTAAAGCAACCGCTCCTCCGGTTGAAAGGCCGGAGGAGCGCTCGATCACCCCAACGACAGAAGGAAACGGCATGTTCAGGTTTCTGCTTGTCCGCATCGCCTCTGCCATTCCGGTGCTTTTGGTGCTGAGCGTGGCGACGTTCGCCATCATCCAGGCTCCGCCCGGCGACTACAGCGACTACATCCGCTCGCAGCTGATCAACCAGGGCGGCGCGTCCTATGAGGAAGCGGAAGCCCAGGCGCAGGCCTATCGCAAGGAACATGGGCTCGATCGGCCGATGGCGGTGCAATACGTCAACTGGATGACCGGCATTCTGACGCGTGGTGATTTCGGCCACAGCCTCTATTACAACAAGCCGGTCGCCGATGTCGTCGGCGAGCGCCTGCCGCGCACTTTGGCCCTAGCTCTCGTCTGCCATATCCTCGCGTCGATCATCGGCATTTCCTTCGGTATTATCGCGGCGACACGGCAATATTCCTGGATCGACAGCCTGCTTTCGACGGTCGCCTTCCTCGGCATGACGGTGCCGCGCTTTCTGATGGCGCTGATCATCGTCTACATTCTCGTCTTCCATTTCAATGTCAGCGAAATCAACAGCTTCCACTCGGCCCGCTATGGCGGCGCGCCCTGGTCCTGGGACAAGTTCGTCGACCTCGTCAAACATGTCTGGCCGGTCGTGGCGATCGCCACCTTCGGCGGCCTCGCCTACAATATGCGGGTGATGCGCGGCAATCTCTTGGACACGCTGAACGCTCAATATGTCGAGACGGCGCGCGCCAAGGGCTTGAGCGAAGGCGCGGTGGTCATGCGCCACGCGGTGCCGAATGCCCTGCATCCGCTGATCATGTACCAGGGCGTTGTGTTGCCCTACATGCTGACCGGTGAGATCGAGACCGCGATCATTTTCGCGCTGCCGACCGTCGGACCGGCCATCGTCGGCTCCATGTGGGTGGGCGACGTCTATGTCACTGCCACCTTCATGCTGGTGCTGTCGGCAACGCTGATCCTCGGCAACATCATTGCCGACATGCTGCTTGCAGCGCTTGATCCGCGCGTGCGTCTCGGAGGAGCCCCGGCATGACCGTTGAGATGCAAACAACCCTTCCGATCGCCGTAGAACCCAAGAACGAGCAACACAACGAGAGCTACCAGGCGCTGGTCTGGCGCCGGCTGAAGCGGTCCTGGACCGGCATGCTCGGCCTCGTGCTCGTCGGCCTGTTGCTCTTCATGGCAGTTTTTGCCGATTTCCTGTCTCCGGTCGATCCGAAGGCAACCGGCGTCGCCTTCGCACCGCCGCAGGCGATCAGCTTCACCGATAAGGACGGCAACTTCGTCTTTTCGCCGCGCAGCTATCCGCTGACCGAAGGCACGGAGCTCGACCCGATCACCTTCCAGCCGATCATCGGCCCGGATTACGACAACCCGCAGATCCTCGGCTTCTTCGTCAAGGGCGCGCCCTACCGCCTCTTCGGCGTGATCCCGGCCGAGCGCCATTTCTTCGGTGCGGTCGACGGCTCGCCGGTGCATCTGCTTGGAACCGACAAGTTCGGCCGCGACGTGCTCTCGCGCATTTTCGTCGGGTCACGCATCTCGCTGATGATTGCGCTGATCGTCGTCTCGATCGTCACGGTCGTCGGCACGACGGTCGGCATGGCTTCGGGCTATTTCGGCGGCCGTTTCGACGTCTGGACCCAGCGCTTCGTCGAACTGGTGCTCGCCTTTCCGCAGCTGCCGCTCTATCTGGCGCTGACCTCGCTGATCCCGGTGACGGCGCCGACCAATGTCTTCCTCGCCTTCGTCATCATCGTCATGTCGGCGCTCGGCTGGGCGCAGATGTCACGCGAGGTGCGCGGCAAGACCTTGGCGCTCGCCCGTATCGACTATGTGCGGGCGGCAATCGCCGTCGGCGCCAGCGACAGGCGCATCATCTTCCAGCACATCCTGCCAAACGTGATGAGCCACGTGATCGTCGCGGTCACTCTGTCGATCCCGCAGGTGGTGCTGCTGGAATCCTTCCTCGGGTTCCTCGGCTTTGCGGTCAAGCCGCCGCTCATTTCCTGGGGGCTGATGCTGCAGGACACCTCCACCTATTCCGTCATCGGGTCCTATCCCTGGATCCTCTCGCCGGTCGCCTTCGTTCTTGTCACCGTCTTCGCCTTCAATGCGCTCGGCGACGGCCTGCGCGACGCCATCGATCCCTATTGAGAAGGACGCATCATGACAGAGACATTCGACGTCCTCGCAGCCGCCCCGTCTGAGCGCAAGGATCTTGCCGAACGGGCCGGCCGGCCGATCATCGACGCGCGCAACGTTGCGGTTCGCTTCAAGGTCGAGCATGGCACGGTGGAGGCGGTGAAGGACGTGTCGTTCCAGCTTTACCGCGGCGAGACCATCGCCATCGTCGGGGAATCCGGCTCTGGCAAATCGGTAACGGCGCGCAGCGTCATGGGGCTGCTCTCCAAGCGCGCGACCATCGCCCCGCAATCGCGCATCGAGTACGACGGCAAGGACGTGCTGAAATTTGCGCCGCGCGAACGGCGAGCCTTGCGCGGCAACCGGCTGGCAATGATCTTCCAGGAGCCGATGAGTTCGCTGAACCCGGTCTATACGGTAGGCACGCAGATCATCGAGGCGATCCGGGCGCATCGCAGGATGAGCCGACGCGCTGCGACCGAGCGGGCGCTGGAACTCTTGCGCCATGTGAAGATCCCGGATCCTGAACTTCGCATCAACCAGTATCCGCACCAGCTCTCCGGCGGCCAGCGTCAGCGGGTGATGATCGCCATGGCGCTTGCCAACGACCCGGATGTCCTGATCGCCGACGAGCCCACGACGGCGCTCGACGTCACCGTGCAGGCGCAGATCCTCAACCTGATCCGCGACCTGCAGCGCGAACTCGGCATGGCGGTGATCCTGATCACCCACGACCTGACGGTGGTGCGGCAGTTCTCCGACTACGTCTATGTCATGCAATACGGCGAGGTGAAGGAACACAACACGACAGCGGCGCTGTTCGCCAATCCGCTGCATTCCTATACGAAACGGCTGCTCTCCTCGGAACCGTCGGGTGCCGCCAAGCCTTTGCCGGACAATGCGCCGATCATGCTCGACGGGCGGGATGTGAAGGTCTCCTTCATGCTGAAGAAGGGTGGTCTGTTCCGGTCTGAGTTTTCGGAACTCGTTGCGGTGGACAAACTCAGCCTCAATCTGCGCAAGCACGAGACGCTGGGACTGGTCGGCGAGTCCGGTTCGGGCAAGACGACTTTCGGCCAGGCGCTGATCCGCCTGCTCAACGCCGATGGCGGCGAGATCTTCTTCGACGGCATCCCGATCCACGACAAGGACCGCACGGCGATGCGCCCGTTGCGCTCGCGCATCCAGATCGTCTTCCAAGACCCGTTCGCCTCGCTGAACCCGCGCATGTCGATCGGCCAGATCATCGAGGAGGGCCTAGTCGTCAACGGCATCGGTGAGAACCGCAAGGAACGGCTCGACCGCGTTATCGACGCACTTGTCGCCGCTGGCATGCCCGGCAACATCCTGTCGCGCTTTCCGCATGAGTTCTCCGGCGGCCAGCGCCAGCGCATTGCGATCGCCCGTGCCATCGCGCTCGAGCCGGAATTCATCCTGCTCGACGAGCCGACTTCGGCGCTCGATCTCTCCGTCCAGGCCCAGATCATTGAGCTGTTGCGCAAGCTGCAGGACGAGCGGGGACTGAGCTACCTCTTCATCTCCCATGACCTCAAGGTCGTGCGCGCGCTCTGCCACCGGGTGGTGGTGATGCAGCACGGCAAGATCGTCGAGGAGGGGCCGGTGAGCGAAATCCTTTCCAATCCCAAGACCGCCTACACCGAAAGGCTCGTGAAAGCCGCCTTCGATGTGGCAGCATGACCGTTAGAACTGAGAGGCAATCCATGACCAGACAACCCAAGATCACCTTCATCGGCGCCGGCTCCACCGTCTTCATGAAGAACATCATCGGCGACGTGTTGCAGCGGCCGTCGCTGTCGTCAGCGACCATCGCGCTGATGGACGTCAACCCCGAGCGCCTCGGCGAAAGCGAGATCGTCGCCGGCAAGCTGGTGCGCACGCTCGGCGTCAAGGCGAAGATCGAAACCCATTCCAACCAGAGACAAGCGCTGGAAGGCGCCGACTTCGTCGTCGTCGCCTTCCAGATCGGCGGCTACGAGCCCTGCACGGTCACGGATTTCGAGGTGCCGAAGAAATACGGCCTGCGCCAGACGATCGCCGACACACTCGGCGTCGGCGGCATCATGCGCGGGCTTCGCACCGTGCCGCATCTCTGGAAGATCTGCGAGGACATGCTGCAGGTCTGCCCGAACGCCATCCTGTTGCAATACGTCAACCCGATGGCGATCAACACCTGGGCGATTTCCGAAAAGTTTCCGACGATCCGCCAGGTCGGTCTCTGCCACTCGGTCCAAGGCACGGCCTTCGAGTTGGCGCGCGATCTCGATATCCCGGTGTCGGAGATCCGCTACCGTGCGGCCGGTATCAACCACATGGCCTTCTACCTGAATTTTGAACACAAACAGCCTGACGGCAGCTTCCGCAATCTCTATCCGGATCTGATGCGCGGCTACCGCGAGGGACGATTCCCCAAGCCCAGCCACTGGAACCCGCGTTGCCCCAACAAGGTGCGCTACGAGATGCTGACCCGCCTCGGTTATTTCGTCACCGAAAGCTCGGAGCATTTCGCCGAATACACGCCCTATTTCATCAAGGACGGCCGTCCCGATCTGATCGAGAAATTCGGCATTCCGCTGGACGAATATCCGAAGCGCTGCGTCGAGCAGATCGAGCGCTGGAAGGGACAGGCGGCCGCCTTCAAGGAGGCGGAAAAGATCGAAGTGGCCGAGAGCCACGAATACGCTTCCTCGATCATGAACTCGGTCTGGACCGGCGAACCTTCGGTGATCTACGGCAATTTGCGCAACAACGGCTGCATCACCTCGCTGCCCGAGAACTGCGCGGCGGAAGTGCCGTGCCTGGTCGATGCCTCGGGCATCCAGCCGACCTTCATCGGCGACCTGCCGCCACAGCTCACCGCGCTGATCCGCACCAACATCAACGTGCAGGAGCTGACGGTGCAGGCGCTCATGACCGAGAACCGCGAGCATCTCTATCACGCGGCGATGATGGATCCGCATACGGCGGCCGAACTCGACCTCGACCAGATCTGGTCGCTCGTCGACGATCTGCTCATCGCGCATCGCGACTGGATCCCGGAATGGGCGCGGGTTTCAAAGAAGGTCCAGGCGGCCTGACATTTTCTCCCGGTCAGGTCGCAATTAAGCCCCGGAACCTCACGTTCCGGGGCTTAAGCTTTCTGCAGACGAAGACTTGAAGGCGACGAGCGCGCCGGGTCAGTTCGCGCGCGCTTCCAGCCAGTCGTGCCATTGTTCCTCGCTGCCGTGGAACACGTTGAGGTCGATCTTGCCGTCAACGCCTTGCGACAGGCCCGAGCCCGAATACTGCCAGAACAGCCACTTGCGGTTCGGGTAGACGATCGACGGGTGCTGGGCGACCGCGCGCAGCCAGAACGGATACTGCTTGAACGCGCCCTGCAGGTTGTCCTTGTAGAAGTCCGGTGCCGTATAGATGATCGGGCGCTGGCCATAGTGCGCTTCGAGCTTGTCCATGAAGACCTGCATCTTTTCGCGCACGCGCTCGGGCGAAAGGCGGCGCTTGCAGCTGGATTCGCCGTTGTACTCGACGTCGATGACAGGCGGCAGTGCGCCGGGCTCGCGCGGAACGTTGCGGATGAACCAGTCGGCCTGCTCGCCGGCGGTGCGGCACCAGTAGAAGAAGTGATAGGCGCCACGGCGCATGCCGGCTGCCTTGGCGGCGCGCCAGTTCTTCTTGAACATCGGGTCAAGATGGTCGCCGCCGTCGGTCGCCTTGATGAACGCGAAGTTGGCCCCTTGCGTGCGCAGCTTTGCCCAGTCGATGTCCGCCTGCCAGCGCGAAACGTCGACACCGTGCACGGCCATCTTGCGCGGATTTTTGGCGCGGCCAAAATTGATCGGCTTGGCGTCGCGGAAGCGATGACCGTAGATCTGCGAGCGTCCGCGCGGCATCGCCTGCGTCACCGGATTTTCCGGCGCAACAAAGGCGACCGGTCGCGCGCCCGGAACGGGCGCCTCCAGCGTCGTCGTTGTTGTCGTGGTCGTGTTGGCCGCGGGTGCGAAGGCCTCGGGTTCCGGAACCGGTCCGGCCCAGGCGAGCATTTCCTGCGGCGGGGCGTCCTGGATGTTTTGCGGCGGCGTCGCCTGTGCTACCGCCTGACCGACGCTCGCTGCCGGCACCGGCGCTGCCGTCAGCGCAACGGAACTGGTGGTTTCGCGCGAAGGGCGCGGCGCGATGGCATCGAGGCTCGAGCTGGAGGAGCAGCCGGAAATCAGGCCGGCAAGCAGGATCGCGGTCGCAGACGAAAAACGCATGGGCACCCGTACGCAAAACAAGGTCGACGGCGATCGCCGGCCGACAGGTGTGAAATAGCTAACGGAAGCTTACCCAAAAAGTTTGAATCCAATCTTACCAACGGAACCCAACTTCACGCACTCAAGGTTGCAGCCGGTACGTCACATTGACGCAGTTTCCGGATGCCCTCAACCGGGCGTGGGTTCCAGGCCGTGACCGGCCCTCCGCCGCCGACTGCCACGGACGTCGAGATTGCGAGCGATGGTTTCGTCGAGCGCGCCCGACGCGTCGGTAATCATCGTCGGCGCGAAATGTGAGCGGAAACCTTCGCCCACCCGGAAGGCTGGCGTGTAGAGCGGACCGAGCGGCTGCGTCGTCGTGACATAGGTGAGCTTATCGTCGTTTCCCGAGCGCTGCGGCAGACCATGACGATGCATGACCGATGGCAGGGCAAGGCGCAGGCTGTTGGCAAGCAAATGCGCCATCTGTCGGCCCGAGAGCGAGCGACGGTAGTTGCGGTAAAAGCCAAGGCAATGACGCAGGATGCGACCGCGATTGCCGTCGAGCCGCGACAGCTTGCGCGCAAACAGCGCGACGTCGTCGAGCGCGTCGAGAGGACGAGTCATCAGCGTGAAGCCGTCCATGTCGCGCAGCTTGGCTTCGGGCAAGAAGCGTCCTTCGGCGGCGCATTCGTCAAACAGCGGCGTGCCGAGCAGCGGGATCGTCAGGCTCAGGAATGCCGGCAAGGGCATCGTGCTTTCGCCGGTGATAAAGGTGAGTTCGTCCTGCATCGCCTGCATCGTTTGCGACGCCGGATCGAACATCAGGCCGTACTGGAACGCGACGCCGGCCTTGAGGCAGGTCTGAATGGCTTCCAGTTGCGGAACCACCAGGTTCTGCTTTTTCTGGTAGCGCTTGAGCTGCGCCTCGTTCAGCGTTTCGACGCCGCTGAAGAGGCCGAGACAGCCGGCCGCCCGCACCGCTTCGAGATTGTCGAGGTCGCGGAAGAAATCCCCGGTGACGAGCGCGATCCAGCCCTGGAACAAACGCTCCTGCCAAAGCTTCCGGATCAGTTCAAGCTTGGCATGAAAGACGTCCTTGCTGTTGCCGTAAAAATTGTTGTCGATGAACAGCACGTATTTCCGGGCCGGTACATTGCGCAACTGGGCTTCAATATAGCCGAGATCGTAGCTGTGGTAGCGCCGGCTCTCGGCCGTGAGCGCGCAGAAGCTGCATTTGAAATTGCAGTAGCGGCTCGTCTCGACATAGCTGATCGGACCGCCCCAATTGGCGAGGTCGAAGCGCGGCAGGATCGTCTCGGCCACGGCCCATTCCCCGAAGACCTCACCAATGACGGTTTGCATTTCCTCGATATCGCCATCGCACGCGTAGTCGAAGGTCTCGGCGCTCGATACCGGCAGATTGCGCACGACCGGCCCACCGGCGACGACGACGCAGCCGGGCGATTTCGTGCGGGCATAGGCCGTCAGGTGCCGCATCCGGTCAAAGGCGGCGGTTACGCCGGTCAGAACCAGCATGTCCAGCTCCGCAAAGGCGGCTTCGTCGACGAGCGGCCCGTCGTGGAATTCGCTGTAGCAGCGAAGGTTCACGCGGTCCCTTGCAAAGGCGCCCGCCAGGAACAGGTGGCCGGTTCCCTGCGGCATGAAGTCGGGACGGCCCCTGGGGTTGCGGGTTTCGTCAAAGTGGGCAAGCACGATGAGGATGCGGGGCGGGCTGGTGCGGTTCATGCGCGACCTCCCTGAGACCGGGCCATTGGGACATGCTGCTGAAGATCAACCTGATCAAACGGAAGGACCTCGCTCCAGGCGGCCCGGCGCAAGGAAAACATCGTCTCAAACGCCTGTCGCGACGCCGCATCCTTCGGTCCTGCCGCGTGGTTGAGCGACGCGAGCGCGACCGCCGGCATTTCCAGTCGGATCGCCTCTGCAAAGGCGTATTGCGCGCCGCGTTCGGCGCGCCGCTTTTGACCACGTCTGAGATTGAGCGTCGCCTCGCCGAGCGCTGCCGCCGGGCGGCCGATCGGGTACACCCGCGCGAAACGCTCGAGCTTTCCGAGAACCAATTGTGCCGCTGCCAGGTCGCCGCCAGCAGGGTCGCTGGCGACGTCGAACAGGCGGGCGAGCGCCGGCAGCGTGCGGGTCTTCATCGCCGGGTTCAGCGTTCGGCACCAGGAAAGCGCGCTCTCGAGCCAAGCCGTCGCCTCGCTCGCGTTGCCCTTGCGCCGTGCGGCTTCACTTAACAGCGAGGCACCTTCGATGCAGTGGACGAGTTCCAACCCTTCCGCCTTTTCGCGAAGGATCCGCTCCAGTTCGTCGAGGTCGCCATCAATCGCATTCCATCGGCCAAGTGCTGCATGACCCCGCACGCGGCCGAGCAGGCCGCAGCCGAGCACCTGGGTGTCGCCGCGTCGGCGCCCTTCCTCGCAGATGCGCTGAACCAGGATCTCCCACGGCGCTATGCCCTCGAAGGCGGAGGTTAGCAGCCACGGGCCGGAAATGGTCTCGAGGCCGACGGCGACTTCGCACCACCGCCTCAGATCGCCGACGGTGGCGGCATTGCCGAGGCCAGCCTCGAAGGCGCGCTTGCCTTCGCGCCAGTGACCGACGCCGATTTGGTACATGCCTGACAGCAGGTCGACACGGACGCGCGTTCCCAATTGATCCACGCGTTCCGAGAGTGCAGCGGCCAGCCGGCTGTAATGTTCGGCCTGGCTGTGCAGCGGGATCACGCCGCATATTGCCCCAAGGCTCGCGTAATTAGTCGCTGTCGTGGGCGACACGAAGCGGTTTCTCTCGGCAAGGTTCGTCGCCCTGAGCGTCGCATGGATCAGCCGCAGTTTCTCGCTGGTGAAATAGTAGATCCGCGTCAGATCCTCGTGCGCTCGTGCCACAAGCAGGAACGGGTCTGAGGGCGACCGCGAGATTTCGCGCTTCAGGATCCAGTCCGGGTCCCGATGCGTCGCACGACGCCACACCTGTTCGGCGAGGTCGAGCACGAGGTGAAGCGCAAGGCCGGCTGAACTGCGCGGAAGCGGCATGCCGGACAGCCGCAGTCCTTCCTCGTAGGCGTGCCGTGCGGCTTCGGCGCGACCGAGATTGAGGCTGGCTTCGCCGAGCAGGAAGCAGGCGGCCGCCCGTCTTTGGGCAGCGATCGTGATCGCAAGTTCGTGCGCCGTCTTGAAGAAGCGCGTGATCAGGTCGACGACCGCGGCATTGTCGAATTGGCGCAGACGCAGTTCGGCGACGCGATCCAGATAGTTGAACGCCAGAGCGGCCTCGCCGGCGCGCTCCCAGTGGCTGAGGATGCGCGGCAGGTTTTCGGCATCGTCGAGTTGTCCACGCTCCTCCATCGCCAGGGCGATGGCGCGATGGGCTTCGCGGCGCTGTTCGGTCAGCATGCTGTCGTAGATGGCGCGGCGGATGACGGCGTGGCTGAACATGAAACGGCCCGGGCGATCGTCCACGGGCTTGATCAAATGTGCCGCCTGCAATCGAGCGAGGCTTCCTTCGATATCGAGCGCCGTTTTCCGGATCGGCGCCAGCGCGCTCAATTCGGCCACCGAGAAAGCCGCACCCATGGCGCTCGCGATTTTCAGGAGCACTTGCAGTTCCGCCGGAAGCTGATCGGTCCGGGCCGTGACGGTGGCCTTGGCGGTGTTGAGCAGCGTCGCGTCGTTCGAACCGGTTTCTGCCAGCGAGATGGGCGCCTCTGCAGCCTTCGGCAACCGGCGTTCGTCGATCATCCGACAGATCTCGCAGATCAGCAGCGGGTTTCCCGCCGACTGGGCATAGACCGCTTCGCCTATGCCGTCTGCCGGCGAATTGCTGCCGATAGAGGCGCGAACGAGCGCGATCGTGCCCTCGAAATCAAGCGGCATCAGATCGAGTGTCTCAGCGCCGTTATGATGCTGACCGGTCCAACGCGACACGTCTTCCTGCGTTCTCGTCGTCCGGGTCGATACCACAACCGGCACCGGTGCGGCTCCTGAAACCACGCGTCCCAGAAGTTGGCCGGAGGCCTCGTCGAGCCAGTGCACATCCTCCAGAACGATCAGCCCCTGTGCCGGGGCCAGGCTGCTGCTCATGAGCTCGCTCAAGAGTTCGCGCAGTCGGTGGGAGCGGCCGTCGCCCGACATGGCGCGGGTCTCCACCGTGTCGGTCAAAGCGAGGTTGATGGCATCGTTCAGCAAGGGCGCGAGATGCGCGAGTTCCGGCCTTTGGACGAAGAAACGCCCCACCTGATCCGCGGCTTCCACGCCACGCAGGTCACCGATGCCCAGCAGGTCACGGATCACGCCGCGCCAGGCAAAATAGGGCACGTCGCTTTCGATATCGTCGGCATTGCCGACAAGAACGCGGCTTCCGCGATCGCGGCAACGTTCGACGAAGGTGCGCAGCAACGCCGATTTTCCGACGCCGGAATCACCCTTCACGATCATCACGCCGGACTGCGCCTTGCCCGCGCGCTCCAGGTAGGCGGAAAGTGCCGCAAGCTCGGCTGCCCTGTTGAGCAGGATCGGGGTTCCGCCATCGATTGCCGGCACCGTCTCCTCGATCGGTGCGAAGGCCGTCACGCCGCCGCGCACCCCGGGTATGGCAAGGGACCATGGCCCGGCAAAGGCAATCTGGCCGACGGCCTCCTTTTCCGTCGCCTGGTCGACGAGGATGCGGCCAGCGGCAACGCTTGCCAGCCGAGCGGCCATGTTCACGGCAGCGCCGACGACCGTGTAGTCTGCGCGATGGCTTGCCCCGAGCGCGCCGCAGAAGCTCTCGCCGGTGGAAATGCCGGCCGACAGACCCAGATCCGGCTGCGCGAGCTCGCGCGACAGCCGAAGCGCTGCAAGGATCGCGCGTCGGGCATTGCCGGCGTGTTTTTCGCCCGGCAGCCCGAAGACCGCGAAGACCTCCAGCCCATCGCCATGCAGGGCCGTGTGAAGGATTTCCCCGCCGGTGCGGCCGACCACGGCGATCGACCGGCTGACCAGTCTGTTCAACCGGTCGAGATCCGCATCGAGGTCCTTGCCGGTCACGTGCACGAACAGTGCCGTCACGGTCCTAAGATCCGCGAGCCACTCCGAAAGCGGCGACAGAAGGCGGCTGCGAAGGGAAAGCGGCAGATAGGCTTCGAGCTGCTCGTGGGCGGTGCTCGCACGCGCTGGGCGTGGCAGGCTTGCGGTTCCAAGGGGGCTGATTTCTTCGAGGCGCGTGGTCCCGTCGCGGCTTGGGCCGCCCCTGGCGTGCTTGCCAATCAGCTGCCACACCGCGTCGGATACCAGTATTTCGCCGGCATCGCTCAGCTGGCCGCAATGGTCGGCCTGGGCCAGGCAATCGCCGCCGACGATCAGCCAGCGCTGATCGATGCGGGGGACGAGGTGCAGCAGGGTGATGGCGCCAGCACCGACGGCGATGCGCAATTGCAGCGCGTCTTCAGGACCGCCTGGCGCCTTGATCTCTTCGCGGATCCGGCCCGCGCAGTAGCAGCTTCGCCAGGCAGTCTGTTCGAGTTCATCCGGGGACGACGCCTGCCAGCCGGCAAGCAAACTGTCGCCCGCGAAGCTCAAGACCGTGCCGCCATGGCCTTCCACGTGCCTGATGAGCGCGCCCATGAAGCCGTTCAGAAGCAGGCTGACACGTTCGGCGCCGGCCGCGCGGTCGCTCTCGGACCATTTGGCGGTCAGGCGGGTGAACCCAGATATGTCGGCAAAAAGCAGCGAGCCGAGGAAATCTTCCCGCGCCGGGCCAGACGATTCCGTTGCTGTCGGGGAGGACCATTGCACAAGGGCTCCCGACAGGTAACGTTGGAATTCATATTTGCCGGCGCCACCAACCACGCAAAAATCTCCCCAAGATTTCAGAGTAACATGCCTCTCTCCCAACTAAAAGGCAGGTCGAGTTGATCTACGATGTGTCAGTAACGGCAAGTAAATACCTATTCCATAGGTCCGATGGACGGAGTAATGTTTGCCCGATTGTTCGAGGGGGTCTCGCAACAGGAGGGGACGATGGGGGTCGACTGGGCTGGTCCGGTTGCCGCCGTGACACGACGCGATGTCTTGCGACTTGTCTCGGCAGGTGTTGCGGCGAACGTGCTCTCCGGATGTCGACATGACTGGCCCCCGCCCGGCGAATGCGACCTGGACTATCCTGTCATCGATGTTCATTGCCATTTCTTCAATGCGGCGGACGTGCCGGTCGAGGGGCTCGTGCGCTACCTGGCGCTGCGGGAAGGAACGCCCGGTAAGATACCGACGCCGGTCGTGAACGCCTTGGCCGTCGTTCTTGTCGTTGCGCTCGCAGATGTCGCGCCGGAAGCGAAGGACGAGCTTGCCGTTCTCCAGAAGCGCGCGCGCCCTCTCTCCGAGGCAGAACTCCAGAGACGCAAGGACAAGCAACTGTACAGAGCTGTCGAGGCGCTCATTGCGCTTGCGAAAAAGGAACGGTCGACGAGCGAATTCGTGCAGGGCTTCTTCGGCGAAGAGCCCGCCTACGACGCTTTGTTGGATCAGCTCGCGGACCGCGCCAACTTGCCGCGCTCGTTTCTGGATGGCATTGGCGGTGTCAGCCCAACTGATATCGACGCGATCGTCAAGGCCGCCAAGACCCACGACATCTTTGGCGTTTACATCAGGTTCGTGCAGCTGATGCAGGACTACCGGATGGACCTGGCCGAGAACTACCTGCGGATCTACGCATCCAGGTGCTCGCTGTCTGTCATCACGCCGAGCATTCTCGACTTTGAGAAGTCGATTCCCGGAAAGGCTTCGCCGCAGTGCGACCAGATCGACGTCATGGACGAGATACAACGGATCGTGGCCAGGGAGCGGGGCATCCGCATGCACAGCTTCGTCGGTTTCGATCCGAAGCGGGAGGTGTGTGATCCAGGCTCCTCGCTGGAGAATGTCGAATACGCGATCATGTGCAAGGGGTTCATCGGGGTCAAACTCTACCCGCCGATGGGGTTTCAGGCGACAGGCAATGCCAAGCCGATCGAAGCCGCACTGAAGAAGCTTTACAACTGGTGCTGCAAGCACGACGTGCCGATCATGGCGCATACGGAAAACAGCCTTGGCGCGCATTGCGGATTCGGCAACTTCGCAAGTCCCGTGCATTGGCGCAAACTGCTCAATGATCGCCACTATAGAGATTTGAGGATCAATCTGGCGCATTTTGGCGGCTTCGACGAAAGCCGGCGCAAGGGGGAGCCGACCGGTATTCTGGTTAACTGCGAAAGGGACAAATTCTCCGGCCCCCCGAGTTGGGAGAAGATCATCGGAAAGACGATCCGTGACGATCATCGAGCAAACCTATATGCCGACCTCAGCTATCTGAGCGAACTGGTCAGCACCACAAGTGCAGGTTTGCACTATGATATCCGCAAGCGCCTGAATGCCTGGCTCAACGCCTATGACCCAACAGCCCGTCACCTGATGTTCGGGACGGATTGGTCGATGATGTCGCGGGAAAGGAACTACAACAACTACGTTGCGCGAATGGTCGACGGGCTCGCACGAGCCGGGGTGGGCGAGGAGCTCCGGCAGAACATCTTCTGGCGCAATGCCTCCCGCTTCCTCGGTCTGGATCGTCCCGGGCCAACGCGCGAGCGGATCGCCGCCTACTGCAAGACGCATGAGCTTGGCACGGATTGGCTTTCCGAAATCGTGATCGCCTGAAGCGCGGTTGGATTGCGCCGGGGCAATCGCGCGCTCGTTGCCGAACCACGGTACGCGCAGGGGCGCTATAGCTGAGGGTGGCAGGTAACGCGCAGGGTCATACTTGTTGGTTCCATCACTTAGGTGAAAGTTGCACTGCCTGGAGAGAGTAACAGCAAGTAAATACCTATTCCATAGGGCCGTCGGGCGGAGTAATGTTTTCCCGATTGTTCGAGGGGGTCTCGCGACAGGAGGGGACGATGGGGGTCGACTGGGCTGGTCCGGTTGCCGCCGTGACACGACGCGATGTCTTGCGGCTTGTCTCGGCAGGTGTTGCGGCGAACATGCTCTCAGGATGTCGGGGCAACTGGCCTCCGGCTGCCGCCTGTACGCTTCCCCACCCGGTCATCGATGTCCATTGCCATTTCTTCAACGCAGCCGATGTGCCGGTCGAAGGCCTTGTCCGCTATGTGGCGTTGCGCGAGAAAAGGCTTGATGCCAGGCTCTCCTCGGACCCGATCGAGGCCAAGGGCCTGGAAAATGCCCTGGTGGTCTTTCTCATCACCGCGCTTGGCGACGTCGCGCCGAAAGCCAGGGATGAAATCAGGATTCTCCGGAAGCAGGTGCGGCGGCCATCCGACCAGGAGCTGGATCGGCGCAAGGAAGAGCAACTGCGCACGGCGATCAAGCAATTGGTCGAGCGTGCGCGCGAGCAGCGCTCCACCTTGGCGGCGCGTCGCGGAGGCGATGCGCCTGACCATGACGGACTGCTCAGGCACCTCACAGGCAAGCCCGTTTTACCGCAGACGCTTCAGCGGGGTTCGGTCGATCTGGCCGAAGAGGACATCGATGCCCTGGCGGCTGCCGCCAAGTCCGATGAAAAGATCGGCACCTACCTCTCCTTCGTGCGGTTGATGCAGGACTATCGCGAAGACCTGGCAGAAACCTATGCCCGGATTTTTGCGTCCAGATGCCAGTTCTCGCTGATCACGCCGAGCATCCTCGACTTCGAGAAGTCGATTGGTGGCAGAGCGTCGCCACAACGCGATCAGGTCGACGTCATGGACGAGATCCAGCAGATCGTGATCAGGCAGCACGGCTTTCACATGCACAGCTTTGTCGGCTTCGATCCGCATCGGGAGGTGCAGAGCCCGGGCTCGTCGCTTGCAAACGTCAAATACGCCATCATGGAGAAGGGCTTCATCGGCGTGAAAATCTACCCGCCGATGGGCTTCAAGGCTTGGGGCAATGCCGATCCGGCCTTCGATGCGGCGCTGAAGCGACTTTACGTCTGGTGCCGCGACAACGAGGTGCCGATCATGGCGCATGCGGAAAACAGCATCGGCGCGGGCTGCGGTTTCGGCAATCTGGCAAGCCCGGCCTACTGGAAGAAGCTGCTCGATACCAACCAGTACAACGCCCTGCGGATCAATCTGGCGCATTTCGGCGCCTTCGATGAAGTTCTACGTCCCGGTGCGCCGACCGGCGTGATGGTGTCCTGTGCCGAAGACAAGTTTTCCGGGCCGCCAACCTGGGAAGACATCATCGGGATGACGATCGATCACGAGCGCCGTCCGAACCTCTTTGCGGATCTGAGCTATCTGAGCGAACTGGTCAGCGACCCCGACGCCGAACTTCATGAAAAAATCCGAGCCCTGCTGGATCAATGGTTGCAAACATACGACAAGGAGGCCCGTCATCTGATGTTCGGTACCGACTGGTCGATGATGGCGCTTGAGAAGGATTACAACGCCTATGTCCCGAGGATCGTCGAGGAATTGAGGCTCGCCAAGGTCGGCGAGGAGCAGCAGCAGAATATCCTCTGGCGCAACGCCTCCCGTTTCCTCGGTCTCGACCGGCCGGGCAAGACCCGCGACCGGCTGACGGCCTATTGCCGCAAGCGCAATCTGGATACCACCTGGCTGTCTCGGCTGACGATCGCCTGATGGCGCGCGCCAGGGCTGTTACCGCCAGCGCGCCGTCTTCGCGATCCACTGCCGCGTCCGGCCTTCCGGATCAGCGTTCAACGTGATGTCGGTCACGACGGCGGCGCTATCGGCGCCGTGCTCGAACACGCCGTCGATCCGCTCGATATTGAGCCCGCCGATCGCAACCAGCGGCAGCGGTGCGACGCGTTCGCGCCAGGCCGAAAGGCGGGGCAACCCCTGCGCATCCCATTTCATCTGCTTCAGGATCGTCGGGTAGATGGGGCCGAGCGCAACGTAGTCGGGCTTGGCGGCAAGGGCCGTCTCCAGCTCGGTCTCGTCATGGGTGCTGAGGCCGAGTTTCAGTCCGGCGGCGCGGATCGCGTCGAGGCTTGCGTCCGCGAGATCTTCCTGGCCGAGATGAACGAAATCGCAGCCCTCGTCGATCGCGAGGCGCCAATAGTCGTTGACGATGAGTTGGCAGCCGTGCCGCTCGCAAACCGCCTTTGCCGTGCGGATTTCGCGGCGCAGCCCCGCTTCCGGTCGGTCCTTGATGCGAAGCTGGACAAGCTTGACGCCGAGCGGCACCAGCCGCTCGATCCATTCTGCGCTGTCGACGATGAGGTAGAAGGGGTCGAGTTTCACGCGAACACCGCCTTTCCGATGACGGGGGTGGAGGGAACGGCGAAATCGCGCGGTTCGAGCATGCCGGCCTCGAACGCCTCGCGGCCCGCCTCGACGGCGCGGGCGAAGGCCGAGGCCATCAGGGCAGGCTTAATTGCTCCAGCGACGGCGGTATTCAGCAGAACCGCGTCGAAGCCGAGTTCCATCACCGTCGTCGCGTGCGAGGGACGCCCGATGCCGGCATCGACGATCAGCGGTATGTCGGGGAACTGCGCCCGCATCGTTCGCAGCGCCGGGAGGTTCTGTGGGCCCATGGCGCTGCCGATTGGCGCGCACCAGGGCATCAGCACCTTGCAGCCCGCTTCAACCAGCCGCTCGGCAACGACCAGATCGTCGGTCGTGTAGGGAAAGACGTCGAAACCTTCCGCGCTCAGGATGCGGGCCGCTTCGACGAGCCCGAAAACATCGGGCTGCAACGTGTCGTGATGACCGATGACTTCGAGCTTGATCCAGTTGGTGGCGAAGACTTCGCGCGCCATCTTGGCCGTCAGGACCGCCTCCGACACCGAATGACAGCCGGCCGTGTTTGGCAGGACGTGCACGCCGAGGGCGCGGATCAGTTCGAAGAAGGCGCCGCCCTGGCGCCCGCCGGCGGTTTCGCGCCGCAGCGAAACGGTGACGATTTCCGTCGCCGATGATCGAACGGCGTCTTCGAGCACAGCGGGCGAGGGGTAGCGGGCGGTGCCCAGCAGCAGGCGTGAGCGCAGCTCCTGTCCATAAAGCGTCAGCATGTCTCAGCCTCCTTTCATCGGCGAGAGAATTTCGATCCGATCGCGATCGGTGAGGATATGCGCCGTCCGGTCTGCGCGGTGCACCAACTCGCCGTTGACGGCGGTGGCGAGCCAGTCCCCTTCGAAGTCGAGCTTGGCCAGGAGATCGGCGAGGGTGGTGACGACGAGATCATGATCCTCGCCGTTGACGGTCAGTTGCATGCGGCATCTCCCTTCAGGTCCGAGCCTTGCACAAGGTTGACGGCCTCCTGCGCCAACGCTGGCGAAAGCAGGAAGCCGTGGCGATAGAGCCCGTTGACCGTGATCGTGTTTCCGGCGCGCACGGCGCGCGGCAGGTTGTCGACAAAGGCGGGGCGGATACCGGTGCCGGTCTCGACGAGGCGCGCCTCGCCGAACGAGGGATGCAGGGCATAGGCGGCGTTCAAGAGTTCCATCAGCGAGCGGGCCGTGATCGGGCCGCCATCGTCCGTCTCGATCATGGTGGCGCCGCACATGAAAAGACCGTTACCGCGCGGCACGATGTAGAGCGGAATGCGCGGGTGGATGAACCGCACCGGTCGCGACAGCGCCACGTCGTCGGTCTGAAGGTATAGCATTTCGCCCCTGACGCCCCGCAGGCCGCTGACACTGCCAATGCTGGACGCGCCGGTACAGTCGGCGATCAGGTCAAAAGCGTCATCGTCCACACCAGCCGCGTCAACGAAGCCGACGCCACGTTTGACGAGCTTTTGGCGCAGCGATGCAAGAGCCCGACGCGGGTCGAGATGGGCTTCACCCGGAAAGAACAGCGCCTGCTGGAAGCGTCCGGCGAGCGCCGGCTCCAGCCGCGCGATCTCCTCGGTGTCGAGCCATTCGTAGCCTGTGGTGCGGGCTGCAAAGCGCTTGAGTTCGCCCACGTCTCTCGCCGGGGCGATGACCAGCGTGCCGTTGCGCGAGACTGCGCCCGGAAGCGCACGGTCCCACCAGTCTATGGCGCCGATGCCGCGTGTCAGCACCGTCTCTTCCGCGCTCTCGCGCTCGCACCAGGGCGCGAGCATGCCGCCCGCAAACCAGGAGGCAGTGCCCCTGAAATCCGTGCCTCGCTCGGCAATTGTCACGTCGATGCCGCGGGTGCCCAACTCATGCGCCAGTGTCAGTCCTGCGACGCCGGCGCCTTTGACGAGAACGTGCATCGTCAACGCGTCCGCATGTGGCGCACGGGGTGTCGGCCTGGGGGTGGCGGGGTCGCGATAGGCATGCCGAGGCTCCAAGGTTGGAGACCCAGCTCACGCTGGAAGGGAGGGAAGAACGCCTTGCCGATCCGGGCTCGCACGAGATGCGATGATAGCGGCAGCGATGTCTGCACCGTCCCTACGCCAGTATGAACTGGATCAGGTTCAACGGGTCACTGCGCCGCGCGAACGCCTAGCAGAATCTCAGCCCCTTGTCGGGACACCCCTGGTGAATGCTTCAAACTGAGCGTCCGGATCGGCTCTTGTCAAGGCCCGTATTCTTCGCCCTTGCGTACACGCAGAAACGTCGGGGAAAAATTATCTATAAAACCATCGGGGCGATCAGGTCGCGGCGATGGTCCCGTCGGTCTTTTGCCGGAACAGTGTCTTTGACCCCGGAAATATCCGATAAACGGGCGTGTTTGACGCATTTTTGGCCATGTTTGTGGGCCGTAGCAATTGGGGACGGGGGCTGGTTTCGCTTCGTTCTTCCAGCCAAGCACTGTCCCTTGTTTGTGTGATGCGCGGAGCTCTATGGATAAATATACAATCTGAGATGTGTATTTGTCGCCGTCGACACCTTTTGAGTGCTTGTCTCTTCGCGTCTTGCGAGAAATTATAGATAATATTGGATTCTATCTATATCGCCATCGCGATGGACCAGAGGATGTGCCGAAATGTTGGACGCAACACGATCGACGGACGCTGAGACGACTGACGTTGACCCCACCAAAGTCCGCTGGAATCAGGCGGATGCGAAAAAAATCTATAATCTGCCGTTCAACGACCTCCTGTTCAGGGCCCAGTCCGTCCATCGCGATCACTTCGACCCCAACGCCATACAGATGAGCCGTCTGCTCTCGATCAAGACCGGCGGCTGCGCCGAAGATTGCGGTTATTGCAGCCAGTCGGCGCACTATCCGACCGGGCTGAAGGCTTCGAAACTGATGGAGGTCGAACGGGTTCTGGCTGAAGCGCGGAAAGCCAAGGAAGGCGGTGCGACACGCTACTGCATGGGTGCTGCCTGGCGCAGCCCCAAGGAACGCGACATGGAGGCGATCGTCGCCATGGTTAAGGGCGTGCGGGCGCTGGGCATGGAAACCTGTATGACGCTCGGCATGCTGTCGCCCGGGCAATCCGCGCGACTGGCCGACGCCGGGCTCGATTACTACAACCACAATGTCGATACGTCGGAGCGCTTTTACGGCGAGATCATCACCACCCGCAGCTTTGCCGATCGGCTGGAGACCTTGGCGAACGTCCGCGATGCCGGCATCAAGGTCTGTGCCGGCGGTATCCTCGGCATGGGGGAGAGCGACGACGATCGGATCTCGATGCTGGTGACGCTCGCCAATCTGCCGACGCCGCCCGAAAGCGTTCCGATCAACATGCTGATCCCGATCCCTGGTTCCAAGCTCGCCGATGCGGCGCCGGTCGATCCGATCGATTTCGTGCGCACCATCGCGCTTGCGCGCATCATGATGCCCCGGTCTCATGTCCGTCTTTCGGCCGGTCGCACTGACATGAGCGACGAGATGCAGGCGCTCTGTTTCTTTGCCGGCGCCAATTCGATCTTCGTCGGCGAAACGCTTCTAACCGCCGACAATCCCGGCGAGGATCACGACGCCGCGCTCTTTCGTCGTCTTGGCCTGAGGCCGATGGCTGTTGCTGACGGACACGACGCGGCGCGGGATGCGGCGGAGTGATGGCGGGCCTTCTCGAGTGCTACGAGAAGACGCTTCGCGGCCTTGAGCGGAAAGGGCGCAGCCGTGCCCTCGTCTCGGCCGGCGGTATCGATTTCACCTCCAACGACTATCTGGCGCTTGCCGGCTCGCCGCGCCTGAAAACGGCGATCACAGCGGCAATCGAGCGCGGCGTGCCGGTCGGCTCCGGCGGCTCGCGGCTGCTGCGCGGCAACCATCCGGAGCACGAGGCGCTGGAGGCGGAGGCGGCGGCGTTCTTCGGCGCGGAGCGGGCGCTCTTCTTCGGCAGCGGTTACGCCGCCAATGCCGCGCTGTTTTCGACCTTGCCGCAGCGCGAGGATCTGATCGTCCGTGACGCACTGATCCACGCGAGTGCGCATGAGGGCATGGCGGCAGGCAGGGCCAGCGCGCGCGCCGCAAGGCACAACGACGTGGACGCCTTTGCGGACGCGATCAAGACGTGGCGCGATGCCGGCGGAACCGGGCGCCCGTGGATTGCCGTTGAAAGCCTCTATTCGATGGACGGCGACCGGGCGCCGCTTCGAGAGCTTGCAGCGCTTGCCGACCGGCACGAGGGGTTTCTGGTGGTCGACGAGGCGCATGCGACGGGTGTGGCCGGGCCCGAGGGCCGCGGACTGGCGGTGGAGCTCGAGGGCCGCGACAATGTCGTGGTGCTCCACACCTGCGGCAAGGCGCTCGGCGCCTCCGGCGCCTTTGTGAGCGCCAGCACGGTTCTGTGCGATTACCTCGTCAACCGCGCCCGCAGTTTCATCTATTCGACAGCGCCATCGCCACTCATCGCAGCCGCCGTTCGGGAGGCCCTGGTGATGGTCGCCGACGAACCCCAGCGGCGGGCCAGGTTCGACCGTCTTTGCACCTATGCCAACCGGATGCTTGCCGAAATGCTCGGTGTTGAAGGCAGCGGCTCGCAGATCCTTCCGATCCTGATCGGAGACAATGGAAGGGCCGTCAGGATCGCTGCGCGCCTGCGGGCGGAGGGTTTTGATCTGCGGGCGATCCGGCCTCCGACCGTTCCTGAAGGCACCGCGCGCCTGAGGGTCGCGATCACGCTCAACGTCGATGAGGTGCAGATCGCAGACATGCTGCGACGGCTGAAAAACGCGATGATGGAGGAACGATCATGAGACGGCGTTTTGTGGTCACCGGCACCGACACCGGCATCGGCAAGACGATCTTCTCGGCAGCCCTCACCGATGCCCTTGGCGCCTGTTACTGGAAGCCGGTGCAATCGGGGCTCGACGAGGAAACCGACACCGAGACGGTAGCGCGCCTCGGCCGAATCCCGCCCGCGCGCATCTTGCCGGAAGCTTACCGGTTGAACACGCCCGTCTCACCGCATCTGTCGGCGCGGCGCGATGGCGTCGCAATCCGGCCTGACGATCTATCACCACCCTCTGTCGACCATCCGCTCGTGATCGAGGGGGCCGGCGGTCTTCTTGTGCCGCTCACCGAGCGTACGGTCTTTGCTGACGTCTTCGCCCGCTGGCAATTGCCGGTGGTCCTTTGCGCCCGAAGCGGACTTGGGACGATCAATCACACGCTGCTGTCGCTCGAGGCGCTGCGTTCGCGCGCCATCCCCATCCTCGGCGTCGTCTTCATCGGCGACGAACAGGCGGACACCGAGACGATCATTCCCCAGTTGGGAAGGGTTCGCCGGCTTGGGCGGCTGCCGCGGATCGGACCGCTGACGCCGGATCGTTTGCGGCAGGCTTTCCGCGAAAACTTCGACATTGCCGAATTTCAGGAGGTCCCGGCATGAACAACTCGGCCGTCTGGTATCCCTTCACCCAGCACGCGTTGGAGCCCGCAATGCGCCGCATCGCCAGCACCGAGGGTGCCCATCTCATCGAGGAGGACGGGGAGCGCATCCTCGATGCGATTTCGTCCTGGTGGGTGATCACCCATGGCCACCGCCATCCTGTGATCATGGAGGCGATCCGCTCGGCCACGGAGAGCTACGACCAGGTCATTTTCGCCGAATACACCCACGCGCCTGCGGAAGAGCTTGCCAAGGGGCTGCTCGAGATTGCGCCTGCCGGACTGGCCCACGTCTTTTACTCCGACAGCGGCTCGACTGCGGTCGAAGTCGCGCTGAAGATGGCGCTCGGTTTCTTCCACAACGCCAACCGCCCGCGCCGCCGCATCTGCGTCATGGAGCACGGCTATCACGGCGACACGATCGGCACGATGTCGACGGGCGAAAGAGGCGTCTTCAACGCCGCCTACGCGCCGCTGCTCTTTTCGGTCGATCGCCTGCCGTTCCCGGAGCCCGGTCGCGAGCAGGTAACGCTCGACGCTTTCGAGGCCGCCTGCGACACCGGCGAGGTTGCGGCGTTGCTGATCGAGCCGCTCTTGCTCGGTGCCGGCGGCATGAAGACCTATCCGGCTTCGGTTCTTGCGGCATTGAAACGGATTGCCGAACGGCACGAAACGCTGTTGATCGCCGACGAGGTCATGACCGGCTGGGGGCGCACGGGAAGCCTGTTTGCCTGCGAACAGGCAGGCATTTCACCGGACATTCTCTGCACATCGAAGGGCCTGACCGGCGGCGCCCTGCCACTGGCTGCGACACTCTGCACGCCCGCGATCTTCGAAGCGCATCTGTCGGCGGATCGGCGCAAGACGTTCTTTCATTCCAGCTCCTATACGGCCAATCCGATCGCCTGCGCCGCGGCGCTCGCCAATCTCGCCGTCTGGAACGAGGAGCCGGTGCAGGAACGCATCGAAACGCTTGTCGGAAGGCAAGCGCGGCATCTGGCGCGTTTTTGCGGAGATCCCCGGTTCAGCGGCGTCCGTCATGCCGGGACGGTCACCGCGCTCGATCTCAGGGTTCCAGCAGGCGGCTACCTCTCAGAGGTCGGTCCAAGGCTTCGCGCTTTTTTTCGAAAGCGCCAATTGCTGATCCGTCCACTGGGCAATGTCATCTACCTGATGCCCCCCTATTGCGCCTCGGAAGCGGACCTGGAGCGGGCCTACGACGCCATCGACGAGGCGGCATCTCTGTTTGCGGCGGGGCAGTTGTGAGGGGAGCGCGATCGTCACGCCTGGTGGGCTTCGGCCATGCGGTGCCCGCTCGTCGCGTCGCCAATGCAGAGATCGAGACGACGCTCGGCCTGGAGCCCGGCTGGATCGAGCGGCGCACCGGCATTCGCGAGCGTCGGTGGGTCGAGGATGGCGAGACGTTGAGCGGACTTGCGGCGCGTGCCGCGGCCGCAGCGCTCGATGATGCCGGTGTACCGCGCAGCGATGTCGCCTTGACGCTGCTTGCAACCTCGACGCCCGATCATCTGCTGCCACCGTCCGCACCCCTTCTGGCCCATCGCCTGGGGCTTCCCCGTTCGGGTGCGGTCGATCTTGCCGGCGCCTGTTCGGGGTTTCTCTACGCGCTGGCGCTTGCCGATGGTTTCGTCCGCGTGCAGGGCAGGCCGGTGCTTGTGGTCGCCGCCAATATCTTGAGCCGGCGCATCAATCCGGCGGAGCGGGCAAGCGCCGTGCTTTTTGCCGATGCCGCCGGCGCCGTCGTCATTGCGCCTTCCGACGATCCTGAAACGGGCGTCCTCGGCGTCGATCTCCAGGCCGACGGCAGCCGCTACGATCTGATCTCGATTGCGGCAGGCGGAAGCAGCAAGCCGTTTTCGCCGGGCATGCCGGCTGCGGATTCTCTGATGACCATGCGGGACGGGCGCGAGATGTTCGCGCAGGCGGTGGAGATGATGGTCGCAGGCGCCGTCGGCGCAATGGACGCGGCCGGCTGCACGGCCTCGGACATCAGTCGTTTCGTGCCGCACCAGGCCAATGCCCGGATTTTCGACGCGGTGTCCGATCGTCTCGACATCGAGCCGGCACGAACGGTGCGCACGATTGCTGACTATGGCAATTCGTCCGCGGCAACGATCCCGTTGTCGCTGTCGCTCGCGCATCGGGAAAAGCCGATCGCTGCCGGCGAGAAACTGCTGTTGACGGCGGCAGGAGCCGGCCTCACAGGCGGGGCTGTTGTGCTCGGGTTTTAACGTGTCTTTCCGGCTCGCTCCCCATCGGCGCGCTTGAAGTCAGGGCGCCGATGGTGAAGTGCAGGATCCGCGCCGCATTAGCACCGGCTGCAGCTTGTATTCTTCTTCGAGTGCGTGGCTGCCAAGCACGCCTTCGAGCGCCAGGCGGGCCATCTCGTCGATCGGCTGGCGAATGGTCGTCAGGCGTGGCTGCACCAGCGAGGCAAGCGGAATGTCGTCGAAGCCGACGATCGACAGGTCGTTCGGCACCCGCACGCCCATGTCGCCTGCGGCGCGCAAAAGGCCGATCGCCTGCTGGTCGCTGGAGGTGGCAATCGCCGTCGGTCGGGTGGCGGCGGGTTGCATCAGGAGCTGCTTGCCAAGCTCTTCGCCCGACCGGTAATCGAAGTGGCCCTCGACGATCTGCGGTGCGATGTATTCGCCGCCGTGGGTTTCCCTGAAGGCATCGAGCCGACGAAGAAACCCGTCGCGACGTTCCGATGACACCTCGGTCGTGCCTGGTCCGCTGATGTAGCCGATCCGGCGATGTCCGAGCGAGAGCAGGTGGTCGGCGGCCAGATAGCCGCCCTGCCGGTTGTCGACGGCGACAAGGGCGTGGCCGCTCAAGGGGCGGTCGACGGTAACCGTGCGGGTGCCGATCACAAGATTGTCGACGAGGCTGTTGCTGACCGGAACGAGAATCAGGCCGGCGGGAAGTCGTCCAAGGAGGGTCTCGATCTGCTGTTTTTCCGCCTCCGGGTCGTCGTGGGTGTTGGCCAGCAGAACCGAATAGCCCTCGGCAGAGGCCAGCATCTCCACGTGCTTGGCGAGTTCGGCAAAAAAGGGGTTGGTGATATCAGGAACGACAAGGCCGATGATGTCGGTCTTGGCCAGGCGAAGGCTGCGTCCCAGGATGTTGGGCCGATAACCGATCGCCTCGATCGTCGCTTCCACCTTGGTCCTGATGTCTTCGTTGACCGTCTTGTTTTTGGCAAGCACGCGCGAAACCGTGCCGACGGAGACGCCGGCGCGCTGGGCAACATCCTTGATCGTCGGGTTCAAATGGTTGGCTCCCGGTCTCCCTTGATCAGGTGATGCTCAAATTCGCACGCCCGATCAAGGTCTTACAGTCTTGGTCGCGCGATCATCAGTTAAGTGCCGCCCAGCCAGTTAAATCAGAGAATGCCGCGAACCGGTAGCGCCTGCCAGCACAATTTTCCGGACGATGAAACGTTTCATGTTGACAATGATGTTATGTTTCGTTCTTCTAACGCTTGAAGCGGCTGTCGCGTGAACTCGCGATGAAACGTTTCATTGATGGTTGGAGGACCATCTTTTCACTCGGAGGAAAACCCATGAAACTTTCACGATTCGCATCGATTCTCGCGCTCACCGTCGCAACCGCCCTGCCGACGATCGCGCTCGCCGCCGACAAGCCCGTTGTAGGCCTCGTCATGAAGTCACTGGCCAACGACTTCTTCAAGAACATGCTCGAAGGTGCCGAGGCGCATGCCAAGAAGCGCGGCGACTACGAGCTCAAGGCCATCGGTATGCAGAACGAGACCGATTTCGAAAGCCAGCTGAACGGTGTCGAGAACTTCATCACGCAAGGGGTCGACGCGATCGTGATTGCGCCGGCCGACAGTCGCGCCATGGTCGCACCGCTGAAGAAGGCGATGGACGCCGGCATCGTTGTCGTCAACTTTGACGTCTCGCTCGACGAGCAGGCGAAGAAGGATGCGGGTATCGATCTCGCCTTCGTCGGACCGGACAACCGCGGCGGCGCCAAGCTGGTCGGCGATGCGCTCGCCAAGGACCTCGGCGCCGGCGGCAAGGTCGTGATCCTTGAAGGCAATCCGGGCGCCGACAACGCCGCCCAGCGCAAGCTCGGCTTCGAGGACGCGATTGCCGCGGGCAAGCTTGACCTCATCGATTCCCGCACGGCCCATTGGGAGACCGAGGAGGCCAACGCCGTGTTCTCGACGATGTTGACGGCGCATCCCGACATTCAAGGCGTGCTCGCCGCCAATGACTCCATGGCGATCGGCGTGGTCAAGGCGCTCGACGCGGCCGGCCGCAGCGATATCAAGGTTGTCGGCTTCGACAACGTGCCCGCGGTTGCGCCGATGCTGAAGGACGGCAAGCTTCTGGCGACCGTCGATCAGTTCGGCTCGGAGATGGCGGCCAACGCCATCGACAAGGCGCTTGCCGTGGTTGCCGGCGGCCCCAAGCTTGAAGGCTGGGTCAAGACCGACATCAAGCTCGTGACCAAGGACGATGTGAAGTAGGCTCTGGATCGCCTGTACCGCACCGGGTTCGCCCCGGTGCGGCTTGACAAGGAATGCAATTGGAGGAGCCGGAGGACAGGCTCAGTCCGATCTGCGCGATTTCAAAGGGCCTGATCATGAAGAATGCGCAAACCGTGGGTGCGCAGACGGCCGGTGTCTCGACGCCGCCGGTTCTGGAGCTGCACGATGTCAAGAAATCCTTCGGAGGCACCAGGGCGCTGAACGGCGTCAGCCTTTCCGTTCAACCGGGCGAAGTGCACGGGCTGATCGGCGAGAACGGGGCTGGCAAGTCGACCCTGATCAAGGTTCTCTGCGGCATCGTTCGCCCGGACGAGGGCGTCATCAACCTGGCCGGCCGCGCCTACGCGCCGTCAACACCGCGCGATGCCAAGGCCAACGGCCTGCAGGTGGTGCACCAGGAGTTCAACCTGCTGCCCTATCTGTCGGTAGCCGAAAACATCTTTATCGAGCATCTGCCGCGCAACGCGTTCGGCGTCGTCAAGCGGCAGGAGATGCATGCGGGCGCACGCGCAGCACTCGACGCCATCGGGCTCAGCGACATCGACGTGCGCTGGCCGGTCGAGCGGCTGGGCATCGCCCACCGCCAGCTGGTCGAGGTCGCCCGCGCATTGATGACGGAGAGCCGCATCCTCATCCTCGATGAGCCGACGGCAACGCTGACGTCGCGAGAAACCGAGCGGCTGTTTGCGATTGTAAACGACCTTCGCAGCCGCGGCGTCTCGATCATCTTCGTTTCCCACCACCTCGACGAGGTCTTCCGCATCTGCGACCGGGTGACGGTGCTGCGCAACGGCGAGACCGTGTATTCGCGCCCGATCGCCGAGACCAGCCAGGACGACCTGGTGCGCGCGATGGTCGGTCGGAAGTTGCAGCAGCAGATGGCAAGCGAAGTGGTCTCGCTCGCGCGGCCCGAGGAAGCGCTTTCGCTTGTCAACTTCCGCCATCCGCAATCGCCCCATGCCGAAGGCATATCGTTGCAATTGCACAAGGGCGAAATCCTCGGGATCGCCGGCCTCGTGGGCTCCGGGCGCACCGAGCTTCTGCGGGCGATCGCGGCGGCCGAACTGCCGCTTTCAGGCGCGCTGCACCTCGAAGGTACCCCTGTTTCCTTCCGATCGCCGCGCGCGGCGATCAATGCCGGCATCGGTTTCGTCACCGAAGACCGCAAGGAGGAGGGGCTGATCCTCAACATGCCGATTTCTGCCAACGTCACGCTCGCGTCGCTTTCCGACGTGTCTCGAGCCGGCATCCTCGACAAGAAAGCCGAGATCGCGGTGACCGAGAGGCTCGGCGCCGAACTCAAGTTGAAATACGGCGGCCCGGGCAAGAATGCCGCTACACTTTCGGGCGGCAACCAGCAGAAGGTGGTGCTCGCCAAATGGCTGGCGCGCAATCCGAAGGTACTTTTGCTCGACGAGCCGACCCGCGGCGTCGACGTCGGCGCCAAGGCCGAGATCTATGCGCTGATCCGCCAGTTCGCCGAACGCGGTCTCGCGCTGCTGATCGTCTCCTCCGAGCTGCCGGAGCTGATGACGCTTTCGGATCGCATCCTCGTCATGTCGCAGCACCGCGTCGTCGGCGAACTGTCGCGACCGGAATTCTCCGAAGAACGCATTCTCCAATACGCCTACCAGGGCGAGCAGCAACAGGCGAGGCCGTAAGATGCAAGCACTCGAAAACACACAAGCGAGCGAAACGGCCAAACCTAGCCGGCCATCGGGCTGGTCGCCGAAGATGCTGTTGCGCGACACCGGTATCGGCCTGGCGCTGCTGCTTTTGATCGTCTTCTTTTCGGTCTCGACCGAGCACTTCCTGACGGCCAACAACATCTCCAACATCCTGACGCAGATCACCATCAACCTGATCCTGGCCGTCGGCATGACCTTCGTCATCCTGATCGGCGGCATCGATCTCTCGGTCGGCTCCATGCTCGCCTTCTGCGCCGTCGTCGGCGGCACGGTGCTGACGATCCCCGATCTCTCGGTGTTCCAGGCGGTGGTGCTGGCGACGCTCGCGGCCGTCGGCACCGGCGTCGTCTGCGGCTTCCTCAATGGCTGGATCAGCGCCTTCTGGGGGCTGCCCTCCTTCATCGTCACGCTCGGCATGCTCAACATTGCGCGCGGCGCCGCACTTCAGGTCACGGATGCACGCACGATCTATTCCTTCCCGCCGAGCTTCAACGCCTTCGGGTCTGAGATGATCTTCGGCATTCCCGTGGTCTTCCTGATCGCGCTGGTGCTGGTGGCGATCGCCTGGTTTATCCTGTCGAAGACGGTGTTCGGCCGGCTGCTCTACGGCATCGGCAACAATGAGGAGGCCGTGCGCCTCGCTGGCCACTCGCTGATGTTCTACAAGGTGGCGGCCTTTACCATTGCTGGTGCGCTCGTCGGCATCGCCGCAATGGTCTACATGGCGCGCCTCAACATCGCGAGCCCGATCATCGGCATCGGCTTCGAACTCAACGCGATCGCTGCCGTCATCATCGGCGGCACCAGCCTCAATGGCGGCCGCGGTACTGTCATCGGCACGCTGCTCGGTGCCTGCATCACCGGGGTGCTCGCCAATGGCCTCATCCTCTTCGGCCTCAGCGACTTCATGCGCCAGATGATCACCGGCGTCGTCATCATCCTCGCCGTCATCATCGACAAGTATCGCGAGCGGCTGACGGGCGTTTAGCACCGGGAGCCAAGAGCGGGCGGCTTTGCCGCCCACTCCCTCGACAAGAAACGATCAAACGGACACGGCAGGGGCGACAACCCTGCCGGCATCGTGGATCTGCGCCTGGATCTAGAGACGCAGAGGCAATCCCAGGAAGGACACTCTGATGCTCAAAAACATCGATCCGGCGCTCAGTGCCGACGTGTTGCATGCGCTGCGCTCCATGGGGCACGGCGACCGCATCGCGCTCGTGGACGCAAATTTTCCGGCCGAGACGATCGCCCGCCACACGCGGCTCGGCCTGCCGCTCTCCATTGCCAATGTCTCGGCAGCGCGCGCCGCCAGAGCCATACTCTCCGTGATGCCGCTCGACACGCCGCTGCAGCCTTCGGCCGCACGCATGGCCCCGAACGGAAAGGCGGGCGAGTTGCCGGACGTCCAGCGTGAGGTCCAGGCTGAGATCACCCGCGCCGAAGGCGAGGCGCCGCAGATGTATGCCATCGAGCGTTTTGCGTTCTACGAGGAGGCGAAGCGCGCCTATTGCATCATTGTCACGGGCGAACTGCGCCTCTATGGCTGCTTCCTGTTCACCAAGGGCGTTGTGCCGCCTGCCGGCCAATGGGGTGAGACTGTCTGAGAGCGCATGCCGACAGCGCATTGTGATGTCGGTTCAATCGTGCTTGCGCCAGCAAGGAATACCGCTACCGCGCCTTGGTCGGCGCGACAGCGGTTGCTGGCGAGCTTGGCCGGTCCCGCCACTGTTGCTGCCGCAGAGGCGGGTTGGTGGTTGCAAAGATGTAGCGGGTGCCGCCGTTTCTGGCGGCCGAACCGATCTGCGGTGGACGGCTCAGGCCCGTGCTCGTCGATTGTCCCATGACCGAACAGCAGCTCAGCCTGCTCTATCCGCACCATCGCCACCCCTCGAGCATCGTGCGCGCCTATCTCGATTTTTGTCAGAATCACGCGCGACGGTATGTCGATCCGGCGACCGGTGGCTCGGCGCCGACCCGTTAAAAGGCGGTCGCCTGAACGAGCGGGTCGACGCCGAAGAGGGACTGATGCCCGCCGAAAAGAAGGAGCGCGGTGATGGCCGCCGTCGCAAGCGCCGCGACGATCATCGCCGGGTCGATGCGCAGGGCGGCTTCGCCCTTGGCGATCGCAGCCAAGGGCCACACGGAGGTCCCCTTCAAAGCCTCTGACCAGTTGTCGCCGAGGCGTCGTCGCGCGCGCTTCTCCAGCATCAAAAACCCGCCGATCGAAAACAGTGCGAAACCGCCAAAGAGGACCGCCGAGCGCACGTCGCCGTTCGCCACGATGTGACCAGTGGCCCAGATGAGGAAACCCCAAAGCACCGGGTGGCGGGTAATCGCGACGATGGCGCCTGGACGGTCGTCCGCCTTGTGCAGCGAGATGGAACGAGCATTCCGGCTGAAGAGGCCGGCGAGCACAAGGAAGATCCCGAGCGGGGCAAACAGCAACGTTACCCAGGCCTGCCAGGCGGCCGGTTGCCAGAGCGCAATGAAGTCAAGCTGCAGCGCCGCGTCAAAGACGAAACCGAGTGCGACCAACGACAGGAGCGAGTAGATGGCGAAATAGGCGGCGCGCCCGAGCCTGTCGATCAGGCCCTGCCGCAGGGCCGGCCAGGCCGGGACGAGATGGAGGATCAGGAAAACGGCAAAGGCAAAGAGGAAGTAGCTCATGTCGATCGTCTCGCAACCGGCGCCAAAGCGAACGCGTGCGTCCCTTATCGAGGATCATCGGCTCACGTTGAAACGTCCCAAAACGCCGCGCGACGCTTCGCCTCATCGCGTCGCCGCGGCCAGCTCGCCAAGGATCCACTGTCGGAAGGCGCCGACCTTCGGCGAGTTTCGCCGCGTCTCCGGATAGACCAGCCAGTAGGCCTGGTTGTCGGTGCACAGGAGATCGAAGGGTTGGACCAGGCGGCCGTCCGCCAGTTCTTGTGCGAAGAAGGCGGGTGTCAGAATGGCAACGCCCTGGCCGGCGGCTGCCGCATTGCCCTCATAAACCTGCGCGCCCATGCTGTTGCCCGGCCGGCTTGCAAGTCCTTCCACCGACACATTCGCCGTCTCGAACCACTTCGCCCACCAGGGGTCGGAGGTGTCGAGTAGCGGCAGGCGCAACAGGTCGGCCGGTTCCTTCACCCCGCCAATGCTCGCTGCGAGCGACGGGCTGAGCATCGGGGTGAAGTCGGCTTCGATCAGCCGGTGCGCGACGAGGCCCGGCCAGTCGCCCAAGCCGGAGCGAATGCCGATATCGACCTCTTCGCGGGTAAAGTCGACCAGATGGGGTTCCGTCTGGAGACGGACGGCCAGTGACGGGTGGGCGATCTGGAACGATCCGAGACGCCGCGCCAGCCAGTTGGAGGCAAAGGTGGCGATCGTGCTGATGACGAGCGTTCCCTGGGCGCCGCCGCGTGCCGTGACATAGGCTTCGCTGATCTGCTCGAAGGCCTGCGTGATCGCAGGCGCCAGCCGCTGGCCAATCTCGGTCAGCGCGATCTGGCGCGGCCGGCGCAAAAACAAGGGAGCGCCAACCCGGTCCTCGAGCACCTTGATCTGATAGCTGACCGCGGCCTGGGTCATGCCGAGTTCTCCGGCCGCCTTGGTGAAACTTCCGTGCCGGGCCACGGCCTCGAAAACGCGTATCGCCGTCAGGGGCGGGAGCGGAAGTGTCTTATGCATTAATTGGCCTTATGCATGATGCGCGATATTCGATTGGAAGGTGATGCTGTTCATCGCCATTTTCAAGGTCCGCCCATCAGGCGGATTGATGAAGAGGATGACAGCTATGACCACCATTCAAGTCCGCAGTTTTTCGTCGGCACATGACTTTTCCGCGCGTTCGTGGCTGGCGTTTCTGTTTGCTCGCAAGCGCCGGGGCGCCGATGTCGTCGACATCAGGGATGTTTCGGATCACTTGCAGCGCGATATGGGTTTCCTCGATGGAAACCGGCCCACGCGGAAGGGCTTCCGGTCCGAATGACCTGTTTTCCCGGGCGGGCCTCCCATCGCCCGGGATCACCTCCGTGCCATGCCATGGCCGGGACCAATGTGGAGCGGTTTTTCGCCTCACGCTTACTCTTTGGGTCAGAATTCCTTTAATCTACTATTTAAGTGGATAATCTCGACAGGACTCGGCTCGACGCCGGGCCGGCGGTCAAGAACTGCCATGCGGTCGCCCAGTCGCGGCGGCTGCTGCGAGATGAGGTCTGATATGAGCATGTTACGGCAATATGAGCGCTTGAGCGCAATCCGCGAGGTCCTGCAGGGCAGGCTGGAACTTCACGAAGCGCGTGACTGCTTCGGTTTCGACGAAATTGAGGATGGCACGACGAACGAGCTCAAGGACCGTATCGCCGAACTCTCCGACGAGATATCGACGTTGCGAAGCCGCTGCGATCGGTACGAGAGCATCAACCGCCTTTGACCAATCTGTCTGTTGCCAAATGACGGCACGGTGCCGTCGATGAATGGAAGTTCCCCATGACATTGCATGTGAATTCACGGATCGCCGATCACGCGATCAACCCGCTCTTCCTCGAACGCTGGTCGCCTCGCGCCTATACAGGCGCAGAGATCTCGCAAGCCGAGTTGTTCGAGATCCTCGAGGCGGCGCGCTGGGCTCCGTCGGCCTACAACGCTCAGCCCTGGCATTTCGTCTATGCACGACGCGGCCAGGCGGGCTGGGACAAGCTGCTTGGGCTCTTGAACGAGTTCAACCGCAGCTGGGCGAAAGATGCCTCGGCCCTCATTTTCGTGCTGTCGAAGACTTCGCTTCTGCCGCCGGGCGCGACCGAAGAAGTACCCTCCTACACCCATTCCTTCGACGCCGGTGCCGCCTGGGGCGCACTCGCCCTGCAGGCGGCGCATTCCGGCTGGCAGGCCCATGGCATGGCCGGCCTCGACTATGACCGCGCCCGCGCCGAACTTGAGGTCCCGGAAAACTTTCGCATCGAGGCGGCCGTCGCGATCGGCCGGCTCGGCGACAAGACGCAGCTTCCCGAAGGCTTGCAGCAGCGCGAACAGCCGAGCCCGCGCAAGGCCCTGACAGAGATCGTTTCCGAAGGCCGGTTCGTGGCGAGCTGAGTTATCGTTCGATGATGGGGGGGGCGGGCGACAAAGGGCCGTCCGCTTCTCTGTCGTCAGCGCTCGTCCGGGTCGTCCCTGCTGGTCGCGTTCAGCGCCTGTACGCTGACGGCCGCAACGAGGCCGGTAAGCACGATGCCGCAGAGGCCGATGACGAGGGCCAGCAGCCGGGCGCTCAGGTGCTTGGGGGTCAGGTCGCCGTAGCCGATGGTCAGCCCGGTGACGAAGGTGAAGTAAAGCGCCTCGTCGAGCCGCCAGTCCTCGATGCGCCCGATGACGAACCCGGACCCGGCCATCACAAGGAGGATTGCCGAGAAGATCGGCCACAACAGGTTGAGCTGTTCGTAGAGCTTGTAGAAGAAGCGGCGCCGCATGCGCTTCGAATAGGCCCTAGTGTTTTTCACCCCCACGCAAACCTCCCCTTTCGCCGGATATGAGAGCCATGCATGCCGGCCAGCATAGCGGCAACTTGGTCAGGCAGCCAGCGGTAGGCTGGCCAAGTTCTCGCGGCTCGTCAGCACCCGGCAGCCGCGAACGAGGCGTTGGCTGACGGCGCATGAACACCGCTTGCAAGGGCTCGGACCCGATGTTATCGCTTATGATAACTTCATGATATTTCTACCGGAGAACCGTCCGGATGGCATCGAACGAACACCCGTTTGTCAATGTCGATCGCGCGCCCGCCGCGGGCCTGCGGCTGGACGTCGTTGCGGGGCTGACGGCCGCCGCCGTGGTTCTGCCGAAGGCCATGGCCTACGCCACGGTCGCCGGTCTTCCGGTCAGTGTCGGCCTCTACACCGCCTTCGTGCCGATGATCGTCTACGCGCTTCTCGGCACGTCCAAAGTCCTCAGCGTTTCGTCGACGACCACCCTTGCGATCCTTGCCGGCACGCAACTCGGGCTTGCGGTGCCGGATGGTGACCCCGGCAAGCTGATCACGGCCACCGCGACGCTTGCCGCCCTGACCGGCGCGCTTTTGATGCTGGCGTCGGTGCTTCGTTTCGGCTTTGTCGCCAATTTCATATCGTCGCCGGTGTTGATCGGTTTCAAGGCCGGCATCGGCCTCGTCATCGTGCTTGATCAGGTGCCGAAGCTGCTCGGCATCCACATCGCCAAGGAAGGCTTCTTTCGCGATATCCTCGCAATCGTCGGCCACCTCTCCGACACATCCGTGCTGACCCTTGCGATCGGCGCCGTGGCGCTCATCGCCCTTCTGGCGCTGGAGCGGCTCTGGCCGCATTCGCCGGCGCCGCTGCTTGCGGTGGCCGCCGGCATCGCGCTTTCGTGGTTCGCCGGTCTGGAGGCGCTCGGGGTCGCAACCGTCGGCTTCATCCCGCGCTCGCTCCCCTCGATCACGCTCCCAAGCCTCAGTCTGGCGCAGGAGCTTCTTCCGGGCGCGCTCGGGATTGCGCTGATGAGCTTTACGGAAACGATTGCCGCCGGCCGCGCCTTCGCCGCTCCGTCCGATCCGCCGATCAGGCCCAATCGCGAATTGCTGGCGACCGGGGCCGCCAATCTTGCCGGCGGGCTCTTCGGCGCCATGAGCGCCGGCGGCGGTACGTCGCAGACGGCGGTCGTGCGCGCTGTCGGTGGGCACTCGCAGGTGGCGTCGCTGGTCACGGCCGCGGCTGCCGCAGCCACCATGCTGGTGCTGGCACCGCTGCTTGGCCTGTTGCCGCAGGCGGTCCTTGCAGCGATCGTCATCGTCTATTCCGTCGGCCTCATCAAACCCGCGGATTTCTGGTCGGTTCGCAAGGTCCGGCGGATGGAGTTCCAATGGGCGCTCGCCGCCTTCCTCGGCGTGCTCTTCTTCGGCACCCTCCAGGGCATCATCGTCGCGATCATCCTGTCCTTCATCGGGCTCGCGCGCCAGGCCGCGTCGGCGAAGGTCTATGTGGTCGGCCGCAAGCGCGGGACCGACCGGCTGCGGCCGCAGTCGCCGGAGCATCCGAACGACGAAACCTTCGAGGGCCTCCTGATCCTCAGACCGGAGGGGCGCCTGTTCTTCGCCAATGCCCAGCAGGTCGCAGACCAGGCCCAGGCGCTCGTCGCTCAACAAAAGCCGCGGGTTCTCGTGCTCGACATGAGCCGTGTCTTCGACATCGAATACTCCGCCCTACAGATGATGATGGAGGGGGAACGCCGTATCCGCGAGCGCGGCGTCAGCGTCTGGCTGGCCGAGCTCAATCCGGACGTGCTGGCCTATGTGCGTGCCTCCGGCTTTGCCGACCAGCTCGGCCCTGACCGTCTGTTCGTCAATACGCGCACCGCCCTGCAACGCTATCTGGCAAGCACGGCTCCGGGCTGATTTACTCGGCGATCATTTCTCCCGTTCCGCCAAAGGCCGGCGGGAAGTCGCGATACTTGGGCAGGCCGTCCTTCATCGGCAGCACCGTCTCCTGGTAGTTGACATGCAGCATGGCTTTGAAGGGAAGCTGCGGCAGCATCGCCGCATAAACGTCGGTCACGCCCCAGAGCGGATGCTCGTTGAGAACATGCCCGCCACAGGCCTTGCACCATTTGCGCACGCTGGTTGCGGTCTTTTGATAGCCGATGAGGTTGTCGGCGCCCTTGACGATCTTCACTTTCTCCGGCGGCCATAGCGTGAAGGCATTGACCGGCCCCGCAGACCAGCTGCGGCAGGAGGAGCAGTGGCAATAGCCCATGGCGGCCGGGTCGCCGCTCACTTCGATTTCGACTGCGCCGCAGAAGCACTTTCCGTGGTAGCTACCGTTCGCTGCCATGATTTCCTCCTTCCGGTTCGTCCTGTCCGCAGGTCAGTCCCGTGCGGATGACCGGTGTGATTGGCGTCTCAGCGTGTCACTCCTGTTCTCGATGTCAACGCATCCTTTCGGGCGGCAGAACCGCCCAAGCGGTACCGAACTGTGTTGTCATCGAGACCGGGTAGAGGTGCGCCGAAAATAAAGATGAGTATTTTTATCATATTTATTGTGCGCGCCGAAAGGACGCGCTAATGAACGCCGGCGCCGGCACATCCGCGCGCCCTGTTCGTCCCACCTCGCTCCGCCGGCGGTTCCGATCGGCCCTGAAAAAAACCATGCCAAAGAAATCAGCTTCGCATTTGATGCTCGACGACGCGATCGTGGCCTACTACGACGAGCTGTGCGCGATGACGCGGCGGCGTGGTCACCAGCCGGCAACGGCAAACGACGTTGTCCACGAACTCTATGTTCGACTGGTCGATCGGCGCACCTCGCTCGAGGGCAAATCCTCGCTGCGGGCGTTTCTGCGCCGTGCCTGCGCCAATCTCGGCATTGACTGGCTGCGTCGCGATCGCTTCGAGCTTAAGCTTTTCTCCGGCAGCGAAAAAGAGGCCCTGGCGGTTGCAAGCGAAATCGCCGCGCCTGACGCCAACATCGATCTCCGCCGTCGGCTGTCGATCCTGAAAGTGGCGATCATGGAGATGTCGCTGCAGCGACGCCGCGTATTTCTCGCAAGCCGCATCGGCAACCTCACTTCGGACGAGATCGCCGTGCGCATCGGTATTAGCCGCAACATGGTCGACCGGCACCTGCGCAAGGCCTATCTGCATTGCCTCGATCGGCTGGAGGAGGTGTTGTGACGGCGCGCAGCGGACGGCATGCGTCAACCGGTGATACGCCTCAGCACGATCGCACCACGCGCGAAAAGCGGCTGCGCGAGCAGGCGGTGGACTGGCTGGTCCGGCTGAAGGGAGACCCTGACGACGAAGAGCTCAGGTCTGCCTTCGAACGGTGGCGCGCGGAAGACCCCGCGCATGCCGAGATCTTCGCGCGCGTTCAAAGGGCGATCGGCGATGTGTCGTTGCTGATCCGGCGCGAACCGGAGTTCGCGCAAAGGGCGGTGAAGGCAGCCGGACCCCGGCGCAAGACCGTGGCATCGCTTGCAGCCATCGCCGTTGCCGGAGCCGGTTTGTTTGTTGCGCTCGACGGTCCGATGCGGATGCGGGCCGACGTTATTGCCGGCACGGGCGAAAGGCCAATCTTCATGCTCGACGACGGTTCGACGTTGCAGCTCAACGCCCAATCGGCCGTCGCCTATCGGTTTTCCTCGGGCGAGCGGCGGATCGTGCTGTTGCGTGGCGAGGCGTTCGTCAAGGTCGCAGCCGACAAGGACAGGCCCTTTGTCATGGAAGCCGGAGGCGGAACAACGACTGCGCTTGGCACGGCATTCGACGTTAACCTGACCGACGACGGTGCCAGCGTCACCGTGCTTGAGCACGCGGTGTCGGTTGCGACCGATGCGGCAACGCCACCGCGCCGCGTCGAGGTCAACGAGCAGCTGGATTACACACACGATGGCCGGCTCGGCGATATCAGGCCGGTCGACCCGTTTCTGGCTGCGTCCTGGAGGCAAGGACGCCTCGTCTTCGAGGAGCGCACGATCACGTCCATCGTCGAGGAAATCGGGCGCTACGTTCCCGGCAAGATCCTGATCGCCGATGCCTCTGTCGGTGCGAGACGGGTGTCGGGCAGCTTCGACCTCTCCGATCCCATCGGGACATTGCAGGGTCTCGCCGAGGCTTTCGATGTCGAGGTCACCCGGATCGGCCCCTACGTGACGATCCTTCGTTAAAAAAATCAACACGGGGGTGTCCCTGAAGAGGCGCCCCGTTCGTCCAGCAACCAGACCCCGGCCGTTTCGGCCATCTCTCACTGTCTGGGACCATCATGCCATATTCGAATGCGACCGGCGGACGCCGCCTCTCCGGAATTCTCAACCTGTTGATGACGGGTACGGTTCTTGCCTTCACGGCCACCGCAGCGCTTGCCCAGGATGCATCGCTGCATCGGGTCGATGTGCCCTCGGGCAAGTTGACAACGGCCGTGAACCGCCTGGCCGCGCAGCTCAAGCTGCAGGTGGTGTTCGATAGCTCGGTCGCCTCAGGTATCAGCACGAATGGTGTTTCCGGTGAAATGGCCGCAGACGAGGCGCTGTCGCGCCTGTTGAGCGGAACGGGTGTCCGCTATCGTTTTGTCGATGGCTCGACAGTGAAGCTCATGGGCGCCGTCGAAGCCGCGGCACCGGTAGAAGGGGATGGCACGAAGCTGGCGCCGATCGTCGCTCGTGACGATGCCAGACGAAGCGACCGCGCGCCGAACGTCGCAATTCTTGACGCCGAGGACATCGAAAAGGCGCAGGCGTCGAGCCTTCCGGAATTGCTGCAGAAGACGCCCGGCGTGTCCCTGGGCGGTGGCGTGCGCCTCGAAGGGCAGACGATCGCCATCCGCGGGTTCGCCAGACAGTCGGACGTGCGCATCATCCTCGATGGCGCCCCGAAGAATTTCGAGAAATACGACCAGGGCACCGTCTTCATCGAGCCCGAACTGCTCAAGCGCGTCGAGATCGAAAAGGGCGCGACATCCGTGCGCTACGGCAATGGCGGCTTCGGCGGCACCGTGCTGATGGAAACAAAGGATGCGGCCGACATGCTCAGGCCGGGCGAGGAATGGGGCGTCTGGGCCAAGTCCGGTTTCCAGAGCGCCAACAAGCAGTTTCTGGAAACCGGCGCGCTTTACGGGAAGTCGGATTTCGGCGGCCCCATCACCTATGACGGCCTCCTGGCGGGGACGTGGCGCAAGAGCGACGACATGCGCGTTGGTGGTGGCGAGGTCTACAACTATTCAAATTCCAAGCTGACCAGCCTGCTTGCCAATGTCGGCGCGGAATATGACGGCCACGAGATCAGGGGCACGCTCGCCTACGGTCAGAACGATAACTGGGGGCCGGTCGCAGCCATCCGCGGCCAGTCGGCGCCGTCGGACTACAGCATCACCACCTACGGCTACAAGGAGGCGATGCGCCGGCTTCTCACCTGGCGCGAGATCGAGGATTTCACCTCGACGCTGACTTACAGCTATGCCGGCGACAGCGACCTCGTGAACTACCGCATGATGGCGAGCTTCTCGTCGACCAGCCAGCACGCCACGCGCCCCAACATCCCCGGGCTCAGCCCGAGCGCATCCGTCGGCGGCTACGAAAACGACGCCGCCTACACCGACATCAAGTTCGAAGCGGAAAACACATCCAACTTCTCGCTCGGCGGCCTGTCGCACAGCCTCAATTACGGCGTGCAGTATCTCGACCATGACCGCGACATCTGGATGTACGACATCGCCAACCGCACCCAGGCGCAATACAACTACGGTTACTACGCCCCTTGGTTCATGCCGGAAGGCACGCAGAAGACCTTTGCGGCTTTCGTCCGCGACCGGATCGAGCTGACGGATACCGTAACGGTGACCCCGGGCCTGCGCTATGACCACGTGCGTTCCAAGGGGGTGCCGAACGACGCACCGCGCTTCAACAACCCGCTGGCCGGACACGATTATTCCGCCGTCACGCATCAAGGCGTGACGCCGGCGATCAGCCTCTCGTGGGAAGCAACACCAGAGGTGCGGTTCTTTGCCGACTGGGCCTATGCGATGCGGGTACCCAACATCGACGAGCTCTACTCGACCCAGAGCGTGATCACCAAGGCGTCGGGCACCAGCCGCGGGCTGGAGGTCGAACGCAACAGCACCTTCAACATCGGCGTCGACCTGAGCTTCGACAACGTGCTGGCGACCGACGACCTTCTGTCGACGCGCATCTCGGCCTACAACAACCACGTTTCCAACCCGGTCACACGCCGGTTCGGCACCGTCAACCTCGCCGGCGTCACCGGCAACGTGCCGTTCTACTGGAACACGCCGTCTTACGACATCCGCGGCATCGAACTGCAATCGCATTACGAGACCGAACGCTTGTTCGGTGACCTCGGCGTGTCCTGGATGACGGGCGAGCGCACCGGCGCCGTCAACAACATCTGGGGTCCCGACACCTACATCAACGATCTCGCGCCCTTGACGGTCATCGCCACCGCCGGGATCAAGGTCCCGGATCGGGATCTCGCCTTTGGCTGGACGGGAACCTTCGTCGACGACCAGAACCGCACGCCCTACAACCAGGACGGAAAGAGCTATGCCCGCCCGCCGAGTGCCGGCTACGCGGTGCACGGGCTCTTCCTGGACTGGACGCCGACCTCGGGCTTCATGGAGGGCGGCGAAGTGCATCTGGCCGTCGACAACATCTTCGACAAATACTACGAGCCCTATCTCAGCGACGGAATCTCGGCGATGCCGGGCCGAAACTTCAAGATCGCGATCAGCCGGAAGTTCTAAACGGATGCGAACCGGACCGGCCCGCTTGCGGGCCGGTCAAATGGCGCAAGGCGCCGAAATCCTTTGTTGCCGCGTCGGTGCGGGAGCCGCATGCAAAGTTGCGCACAATCCCTCTCGTTGTTGCCATTCCTTGCTTGACAGTCGCCGGCTGCCCGTATCTTAATCATGCTCTCAGATTGAGCAGATCAATCCCTTCACATGACCTTGATGGTCGACGGGCAGTTTGGCCCCATGATCCCCCCATCTTCGATGGGTGCGGCGTCATGGGGTTTTTGGTTTTTTGGCGGGACCATGAGCGACGCGATAAAGATCGGCATCCTCTATTCCACAACCGGGCCTTACGGCACGATGGGCCGCGACTGCCGTGACGGTGCGGAGCTGGCGATCGAGGAGATCGCGGCTGCACATCCGGGCCGGATCGAACCCGTCTTCGTCGACCCCGAGGCCAACATCGACCGTTACCTTGAAGGTGCCCGGTCGCTGCTGCGCGATCACGGCTGCCGCCACATCATAGGCACGATCACCTCGCTTGCCCGCAAGGAAGTCATTCCGTTGGTCGAAAAGCACGATGGCCTGCTCTGGTACATGTGCCCTTACGAGGGCTTCGAGGCCAACGACAACGTGATCTATACGGGCGGCTGCCCGAACCAGCATCTCCTGCCGCTGCTCGACTACCTCCTGCCGCGCTTCGGCAACCGGCCCTATCTCGTCGGCGCCAACTATGTCTGGGGCTGGGAGATGAACCGGCTCGCGCGCGAGCTGGTCGAGGAGGCAGGCGGCGCCGTGCTCGGCGAACGTTACCTGCCGCTCGAGGAAACCGCGGTCGAGCGCATCGTCGCCGAGATAGAGCAGCGCCGGCCGAGCTTCGTCCTCAACAACCTCGTCGGCCCGTCGAGCTACGCCTTTCATGCCGCCATGCGGGCGCTTGCCGAGCGCGACCCGGCCTTCCGCCCGGATAGCTGCCCGGTCGTCAGTTGCGACCTGCAGGAATGCGAACTGACCGATATCGGGCTTGGAGTTGCGACCGGACAGCTTTGCGCCGCTTCCTATTTCGACACCGTTGCGTCGCCGGAGAATGCGGCGTTCAAGCAACGTGTCGACAACAGGTTCGGTGCCGGGCGGCGCATCTCCAGCGTATTTGCCAGCGCCTATGCCTCCGTCAAGCTCTGCGCCGAAGCGATCGTCGAGGCGGGCGCTGACGATCCCGCTACGATCCTGCAGCTCGTTTCTGCCTTGTCGCGGCCGAGCGTGCTCGGACCATTGAGGGTCGATCCGCAGACCCATCATGCAGCCCTTCCGTTTCATCTCGGCCGGATCAACGACGAGGGCGGCTTCGATATCGTCGTCTCGCAGCCATCCATAGCCGCAGACCCATACTTGACCGGCCAGCGCAAGCGTCGGGCGCCTCAACTGCGGATCGTCTCATGAGGGAAACACCGAATTTCACCGGCTGGCGGGCAACGATCCTGCACCGCGAGGACCAGACGACCGAGCGCCTTGTGCGTCAGCTCAAGCTCTTTGGCTTTGAGGTTACGGTGCAATGGCAACCGCTTGATGAACGCCACTTGCCCGACATCATCCTGGTCGACGCCGACCAGGGCTGGAGCGGGCTCCTGCCGTGGAAGGATGAACAGGCACCGCGGCCGCTGATTGCGCTGCTCGGTTCGGAAGCGCCGGGGCGCGTCGCCTGGGCCATGGGGCAGGGGGCAGCCGCGATCATCGCCAAGCCGCTGGCGTCGTCGGCCGTCTATCCGGCCCTGGTGATGGCGGTCGGCATCCATCAGGAGCGCCGTGCCGTTGGCGAGAAGATCGCGCATCTCGAAGAGCGGGTGCGGATGCGGCCGCTCGTTCACGCAGCTGTGCTGAAGATCGGCCAGGCCTGCCATGTCGACGAGGAGCGGGCCTACGGCATCCTGCGCAACTGCGCGATGAAGAAGCGTCTGTCGATGGAACAGGTCGCCGGCTCCATCTTGGGCGGCGCCGAGCCGCTGCCGGAGGCCGGCTGATGCAGGTCCTGAAATCCATGCTCAGGCAGCCGGCGGCGCTGTTCGGCCTCGTCGTCGTTGTTCTGGTGGTGGTGCTGGCGCTCGCCGCACCGCTGATCGCCCCCTACAGCCCGGACGAACAGATGTTCGACGGCCTGACGCTCGAGGGCGCGCCGCTGCCACCAAGCGCCCAGTTCCTGCTCGGCACCGACACGCTCGGCCGCGATCTGCTGTCCCGGCTGCTCTACGGCGCACGCACGTCACTCGTCATCGGCCTCGTCGCCAACGGCGTTGCCGTGACCATCGGTCTTTTGATCGGCATTCTCTCCGGCTACATGCGCGGCCTCGTCGGCAATGCGCTGATGCGCTTTACCGACCTGATGATGGCCTTTCCGGCGCTGCTGCTGGCGATCGTGCTTGCCGCGCTGCTCCGCCCGAGCCTGTGGATCGTCGCCATGGTGATCGCGCTCGTCAACTGGGTGCAGGTCGCCCGCATCGTCTATACGGAAACCCGCGGCCTCGTCGAACGCGACTTCATCCTGGCCGAGCGCTCGCTCGGAGCCGGCCACGGCCGCATCCTGTTTCATCACATCCTGCCGCATCTCGTGCCGACGGCGATCGTCTGGGGCACGCTCGGCATCGCGACGACCGTGCTGCTTGAGGCGACCCTCTCCTTTCTCGGCATCGGCGTGCAGCCGCCGACACCCTCCTGGGGCAACATCATCTTCGAGAGCCAGAGCTACTTTCAGGCCGCACCCTGGCTGGTCTTCATCCCCGGCGCCGTCATCCTCTTGACCGCGCTCTCCTTCAATCTGGTCGGCGATGCGCTCCGCGACATCCTCGATCCGACGCAGCGCGGGAGGGGCTGAGATGGCGTTCCTTCTGCTCCGCCGCCTGGTCCAGACGGCGCTCATCCTTCTCGGCGTCGCCGCGATCACTTTCCTGCTGCTTTATGCTTTGCCGGCCGACCCGGCCCGCATGATTGCAGGGCGCAGCGCCACGGCCCAGACGGTCGCCAACATCCGCCGCGAGCTTGGGCTCGACCAGCCGCTGCTCGTGCAGTTCTGGACCTATCTGCAGGGGCTCGTGCAGGGCGATCTCGGCCGCTCCTACGCCCAGAAGACCGATGTCGGTACGCTGATCGCCGCGCGCCTGCCGGCGACCCTGATCCTGATGGCGGCCGGCATATTCGTCGAGGTCGTGCTCGGCGTCGCCCTCGGCGTCCTTGCGGCGGTCAGGCGTGGCGGTTTCGTCGATCGCCTCGTGATGATGGCGTCCTTCGTCGGCGTGTCTGCGCCGCAGTTCGTCGCCGCGCTCCTGCTCCTCTACGTCTTTGCCGTCACGCTCGCCTGGTTCCCGATGAGCGGCTTCGGCACCTTTGCCCATGTGGTGCTGCCGGCGTTGACGCTCGGCATTCTCGGCGCCGGCTGGTATGCGCGCATGGTCCGCTCGGCGATGATCGACGTGCTCAACCAGGACTATGTGCGCACCGCGCGCGCCAAGGGCCTCTCGTCGTTCCGCATCGTCTTCCGACATGCCCTGCCCAATGCGCTGCTGCCCATCATCGCGATGATCGGCATCGACATCGGCCAGTTCATGAGCGGCGTGGTCGTCGTCGAAGCGGTTTACGGATGGCCGGGCATCGGCCAGCTGGCCTGGCAGGCGATCCAGCAGGTCGACATTCCGATCATCATGGGGGTGACGCTCGTTTCGGCGCTCGCGATCGTCATCGGCAATCTGATCGCCGATCTCATCGCGCCGCTCATCGATCCGCGCATCCGCGCCCGCTAGGAGTTTTCTACGCAATCCCGCGCGGAAAACCGCTCCGCACTTTTCCTGGAAAAGCTCATCCGCACAGCAACCAAAAAGGGGAACAAAAATGTTCAAAAGCTGGCTTCGAACTTCAACTGTCGCCGCAGCACTTGTCCTGGCACCGCTTGCAGCGACGGCGCAGGACGCGCCGAAACAGGGCGGCGATATCGTCATCACCTACAAGGACGACATCGCCACGCTCGATCCGGCGATCGGCTACGACTGGGTCAACTGGTCGATGATCAAGAGCCTGTTCTCACGATTGATGGACTATAAGCCGGGCACCACCGAACTGGTGCCGTCGCTGGCCGAAACCTTTGAGGTCGCACCGGATGGCCTGACCTATACCTTCAAGCTGCGTAAGGGCGTGAAGTTCACCAATGGCCGCGAGATCGTCGCCTCTGACGTCAAATACTCGATCGAGCGCGCCGTCGACCCGAAGACGCAAGGGCCTGGTGCCGGCTTCTTCGGAGCGATCAAGGGGTTTGACGACCTTTCGGGCGGCAAGGCGACGACACTTGAGGGCATCGAAGCGCCAGACGACGGCACCGTCGTCTTCCATCTCTCGCGCCCGGACGCCACCTTCCTGCACGTGCTCGCCGTCAACTTCGCCTCGGTCGTGCCGAAGGAAGCAGTGGAAGCGGCGGCCGGCGATTTCGGCAAGAAGCCGGTCGGCTCCGGCACCTTCATCCTGAAGGATTGGACGGTCGGCCAGAGCCTGACCTTCGAGCGCAACCCGGACTACTTCGTCAAGGACATGCCGCATATCGACAAGTTCACCGTCGAGGTTGGCCAGGAGCCGCTGGTGGCGCTCTTGCGCCTGCAGAAGGGCGAGGTCGACATTGCCGGCGACGGCATCCCACCGGCGAAGTTCCTCGAAATCAAGAACTCGCCCGAAGGTGCGGAGATCATCGTGGACGGGCAGCAACTGCACACCGGCTATGTGACGCTCAACACCAAGGTGAAGCCCTTCGACGACGTCAAGGTTCGCCAGGCCGTCAACATGGCGATCAACAAGGAGCGCATCACCCGCATCCTGAACGGCCGCGCGACGGCTGCCAACCAGCCGCTGCCGCCGCTGATGCCGGGCTACGACAAGGCGTTCACCGGCTATGCCTATGACGTCGAGAAGGCCAAGGCGCTCTTGGCCGAAGCCGGCCATGCCGATGGTTTCGAGACGGTGCTCTATTCGACCAACACCGATCCGCAGCCGCGCATCGCCCAGGCAATCCAGCAAGATCTGGCCGCGATCGGCATCAAGGCGGAAGTCCGGGCGCTGGCGCAGGCCAATGTCATCGCCGCCGGCGGAACGGAAGGCGAGGCGCCGATGATCTGGTCGGGCGGCATGGCCTGGATCGCCGACTTCCCGGATCCGTCCAATTTCTACGGCCCGATCCTCGGTTGCTCCGGCGCCGTGCAGGGCGGCTGGAACTGGTCGTGGTACTGCAACGAGGCGCTCGACAAGCGTGCAGTTGAAGCCGATTCGATGTCCGATCCGGCGAAAGCGGTCGAGCGTCAGGCGGCCTGGGGCAAGATCTTCACCGACATTATGGCCGATGCGCCGTGGGTGCCCGTCACCAACGAGCGCCGGGTCGTGGCCAAGTCGCCGCGCATGGGCGGCGACGGCGACATCTACGTCGATCCGACCCGCGTCATCAACTACGACGCGATCTTCGTGAAAGAGTAAGCGTCAGGCTCCCCGCAGGTTGTCTGCGGGGAGCCTCCTCTTGAGTTTGGGAGAGATTTCATGTGCGTTGCCTGCACCCACACCATCCACCGCGCCAAGCATCACTTTGGCTGGAACCGTGACTTCGAGCCTACGCTGATCGCCAAGCCCGGTGAGACCATTCACTTCGAGTGTCTCGATTCCTCCGGGGGCCAGCTCGGTGCCGGCTCGACGCTCGAGACGCTGGCCGCGCTCGATTTCGACCGGATCAATCCGGTGACGGGCCCCGTCTATGTCGAAGGTGCCGCACCCGGTGACGCACTGAAAGTAACGATCCGTCGCTTCATTCCCTCGGGCGTCGGTTGGACGGCCAACATTCCGGGCTTCGGCCTGCTTGCCGACCAGTTCACCGATCCGGCGCTCCACATGTGGTCCTATGACGCCACCAGCATGGCACCGGCTCTTTACGGTCCCGGCGGCCGCGTGCCGCTGAAACCGTTCGCCGGCACGATCGGCGTCGCGCCGGCGGAGCCAGGCCTGCACTCCGTAGTGCCGCCGCGCCGCGTCGGCGGCAATCTCGACATTCGCGACCTGACATCGGGCGTTACGCTCTATCTGCCGGTCGAGGTGGAAGGCGCGCTGTTCTCGATCGGCGATACGCACGCGGCCCAGGGCGACGGCGAGGTCTGCGGCACGGCCATCGAGAGCCAGATGGAAGTGGAAGCGACGATCGAGCTCGTCAAGGACGCGCGTCTCGCAAGCCCCCGCTTCACCACGCCGGGTCCGGTGACCCGCCATCTCGACGCGGCCGGCTACGAGGTGACGACCGGCATCGGGCCGGACCTGATGACCGGTGCGCGCGAAAGCCTGATGCGCATGATCGACCTTCTCGGCGCCGAGCACGGCTTGAGCCCAGTCGACGCCTATCTGCTCTGCTCGGTCTGCGGCGATCTGAGGATCAGCGAAATCGTCGACCAGCCGAACTGGGTGGTCTCCTTCTACTTCCCGAGGATCGTCTTTTCGTGATCGCAGCGTCTCCCGTTCTCAGCGTCGACGGGCTCTCGGTCGATGCGCTGACACCTCAGGGCCCACGCCGGGTCCTCGACGCGGTCAGCTTCGACCTTAAAACTGGGGAGACGCTCTGCATTGCCGGCGAGAGCGGGTCCGGCAAGTCCGTGACCTCGCTCGCCGTCATGGGGCTCTTGCCGAAGACCTCGCTCAGGATCGCGTCCGGCAGCATCAAGCTTGAAGGCCGCGAACTCTCGAAGCTCTCCAACAGCGCCATGCGCAGCGTGCGCGGCGGCGATGTCGCCATGGTCTTCCAGGAGCCGATGACGTCGCTCAACCCGGTCATGTCGATCGGCGAGCAGCTGACCGAGGCCATCCGTGAGCATCAGGGCTCCGAGGGGACGACCGCTGCCGCCGTTGCCTTGCGCATGCTCGATGCGGTGCAGATCACGGAACCTGCGAGGCGGATGAGGCAATATCCGCACGAGCTGTCGGGTGGCATGCGGCAGCGGGTGATGATCGCGATGGCGCTCTCCTGCCGTCCCAAGGTGCTAATCGCTGACGAGCCGACGACGGCGCTCGACGTCACGGTCCAGGCCCAGATTCTGACGCTGATGAAGGATCTGAAAAAGGAATTCGGCGCCTCGATCATCCTGATCACCCACGACATGGGCGTGGTGGCGCAGATGGCCGACCGCGTGGTGATCATGCAGCAGGGGCGGATCGTCGAACAGGGGGACGTTTCGCCGATTTTCCGTGCTCCGCGCGAGCGCTACACGCAGGACCTGTTGGCGGCAGTACCAAGGCTCGGCGCGCATGCAGGCACCGACGGTCCACCGCGCATCGGCCCGGCTTTGCCGACTTCGATCCCACGGGCAAGCGGCCCTGTCCTTTCCGTACGCGACCTCGTTGTCCACTACGGCAAGAAGCCGAGTGGTCTGCTGGGTGGAAAGAAGTTGACTGCCGCCGTCAGTGACGTCTCCTTCGATATCTTCCCCGGTGAGACGCTGGGGCTCGTCGGCGAAAGCGGCTCGGGCAAATCGACGACGGGCAAGGCGGTGCTCGGCCTCATCCCGTTTGCCGGCGACGTGACAATCGACGGACAGGCGATCGGCGCGCTTACACAGCGGCAGATGCGGCCGGTGCGCCGCTCGGCGCAAATGATCTTCCAGGATCCGTATGCCTCGCTCGATCCGCGCATGGCCGTTGGCGCGGCGATCGCCGAGCCGCTCGTCATCCACGGCATCGGCAACCGCAGCGAACGCACTGACCGCGTCGCCGACCTCTTGCGCCGCGTTGGTCTCGGGCCCGATGCCGCCAGCCGCTACCCGCACGAGTTTTCCGGCGGCCAACGTCAGCGCATCTGCATTGCCCGGGCGTTAGCGGTCAATCCGAAGCTGATCGTCGCGGATGAAAGCGTGGCAGCGCTCGACGTGTCGGTGCGCGCCCGCGTGCTCGACCTGATGCTCGAGTTGCAGGAAACGATGGGTCTTGCCTATCTCTTCGTCTCGCACGACATGGCGGTGATCGAGCGCATGTCGCACCATGTTGCCGTCATGCGCGGCGGCCGGATCGTCGAGATGGGAACGCGGCGGGCGGTCTTCGAGAACCCTCAGGACGCCTATACCCGGGCGCTGATGGCGGCAGTGCCGTTGCCGGACCCGCCGATGCGAAAAAGCGCCTGAAGTGGTTTCCGTCCGGAGTTGCGCAATAGCAGAGCCATGAAATCGGCCCGCAGCGTGATTGCCTCACAGAATGAGACTTTGCGGCAGGACGATGCGGGTCGAAAGGCCGCCCTCCGCCCGATTGCGCAATTGTAGCTCGGCGCCGGCGCGATCAAGCGCGAGTTCGGCGATGCTGAGCCCAAGGCCGCTGCCGATCGCTGTCCTGAAACGCCCACGGAAAAAGCGTTCGGTCACATGTGCCATCTCGTCTTCGGGGATGCCGGGTCCGGCGTCGTCGATCGCGATGACGACACCGCCGGTCTGTCTTTCCATGCCGCATCTGACGCTCGTGCCAGGCGGCGAATGATTGAGAGCGTTTTCCAGGAGATTGCGCGCGGCCAGTCGGAATAGCTCCGGTTCCATGCCGATCTTCAAGCTGCGCAGCTGTTCGTCGATATGGATCTCTGCAGCCGGCGTCCCGTGGCTCCGCAGCTCCGTCCCGAGGCTTGCGAGCATCTCCCCCGGGCTGAAGGCTCCGGCCGCCTTGCCGTCCTCCACCGCTTCCACCGACGCTATGTCGAGCAGCTGTCGCACCAGCTTGCCGGTGCGGTCGACGCCGGCGACGATCTGGCCGAGCGCCTTGTCTCTGATGTCGCGGTCGTCGCTGGCGAGCGCCACCTGGGCCTGGGTCTTCAAGCCGGCGAGCGGTGTGCGCAGTTCGTGTGCGGCAAAGGCGATGAAGTTCTGCTCGCGCTCGCGGGCGCCGGCGACGCGGGCAAAGAGGCCGTTCAGGGACTTGAGCACCGGTCTGATTTCCTTCGTCGTGTCGAGACCGTCGATCGGATGCAGATCCGAGGCGTCCCGTGCGGCCAGATCGCCAGCGAGCCGCCTGAGCGGCGCCAGTCCGCGCCCGACGCTGAGCCAGATCAGGACCGCAAGCAGCGGAATGATCAGAAGTGCTGGAAACAGGAGGCCCTTGACGAGATCGTTGACCAGCCGGTCGCGGATGCGCAGGTTGTCGCCGACGAGCACGCGCACGCCGAGGCCGGCATTCTCGACCGCAAACACCCGCCAGGTTTCGCCATTGATGACGGTCTCGGAAAAACCGGTCGCATGGGCGGCAAGCGTCGTGTTTGGCGCGCTGTCCGACTTGCCGATGAGCGTGCCGTCGAGCGACCAGATCTGGCAGGAGAGCTGCCGGTCGTAGTGCGGGTGATCGAGAACGGGGATTCTCATCGCGCTCTGGGCGGGGCGGTCGCTCGCCTCGTCGTCTTTCAGCATGTCCTGGCTGACGATCAGCGAATTGACCATGCGTGCCGCCTCCATCAACCTCGCATCGAGCACGCGCTCGACCTCGGCACGGGTGCTCAGGAAGATCCAGACCGTGGCCGACAGCCAGAGCAGGCCGGTGGTGATCAAGAGGATGGCGAAGAGCCGGGTGCGCAAAGACCGCATCAACCGGCTCCACCGAGACGGTAGCCGATGCCTCTGACGGTCTCGATCAGGCCGGGACCGAGCTTGTTGCGCAGATGGTGGATGTGCACTTCGACGGCATTGCTCTCGATCTCCTCCTGCCAGCCGTAAAGCTTGTCCTCGAGCTTGGCCTTGGAGAAGATGACGCCCGGATGCGCCATCAGCATGTGAAGGATCGAATATTCGCGCCTTGAGAGCTGCACCGGCTTGCCCGCCTGTTCCACCGATTGGCGTGCCGGATCGAGCTTCAACGTCGCCCATTCGAGAGCAGCGGTCGCACGGCCGCTGGAGCGCCGCGAAAGGGCGCGCAACCGGGCTGCGACCTCGTCAAGATCGAACGGCTTACCGAGATAGTCGTCGGCGCCTGTATCGAGGCCCGCCACCCGGTCGCGGACCGTGTCGCGGGCGGTGAGCAGCAGCACCGGGATATCGTTCTGGTTGGCGCGCAGGTCGCGCAGGATGTCCAAGCCGGAACCGTCGGGCAGCATGAGATCGAGCACCACGGCGTCGAAGCCGTTGGCCGCAAGCGCCGTTGCGGCTGCGTCGCAGGTGCCGACGGCATCGGTGGTGAAGCCGGCCAGCGCCAGTCCAACCTTGAGGCCGTCGCGCAGGATATCGTCGTCTTCGACGATCAGGATCCGCATTGGTATTCCTCACTTTTTTGCGAGCGGAACTCTTGAGCCCCTCCCTTAAGGCAGCCTTAAGGTAGGACTTCCCTGAAGGCGGCATTGCAACAAATCGAATCGTTGAATGCCCGATATGACCAAACCAGACGAGCTTTCTTCACCCACGGCCGATCACAAGACCGGCATCACGCTCACCCGTCGCAGCCTCTTCATTGGGGCGGCGTCGCTGTTTGTCACGGGTTGCGCGACCGTGCGCCCGACGCCGACCGTGCTGCCAGCACGCGCAGCCCCGCCGCTCCCGGATCGGCGTACCGTGCCGCCGATGTATCATGCGATGCCGGACGAAGAATTCCCGATCCCCGAGGTCAAGGTTGCCGATGTCGACCCCAAGTTTTGGCGCCAGGAGGTCGACTATCCGACTACAGAGCGGCCGGGCACGCTGATCGTCGATACGCCGGCGAAATATCTCTACCATGTGCTGCCCGGTCGGCGGGCGATGCGCTACGGCATCGGCGTCGGCCGCGAAGGGTTTGCCTGGTCCGGTCGGGCGGTTGTCGCCTACAAGCGCAAATGGCCGCGCTGGACCCCACCCGACGAGATGGTGGCGCGCCAACCGAAACTCGCGCCCTACAGCATCGCCAATGGCGGCATGCCGCCAGGTCTGAAGAACCCGCTCGGGGCACGCGCGCTTTACATCCACAAGGATGGCAGGGACACGCTCTACCGCATCCACGGCAGTCCCGAGGCGCATTCGATCGGCAAGGCGGTTTCGTCCGGCTGCATCCGTCTTATCAACCAGGATGTCGTTTACCTTCACGATCAGGTCCGCGATGGCAGCACCATCGTCGTCATTCCGGACCCGGCGATGGGCGATCTGGCGGTCGGGTGAGGCAGTCATGACGGGCAGCGCGGGAAATCTGCAACAGTGCCTGATCGAGTGCTCAACATGGCGCGAGATCCACGCCAAAGAATGGATTTCACCACATTTCGGTCACGGTTCGGCCCAACAGCCTTGGGCCTCTCCTCGGACCCTCTCCAAGCGAAATCTCCAACCTGGAATAGAATTAAAGTGTCGATGAATTTGTCCCGCCGGTCGCTGCTCGCGGTGATCGCCAGTTCCGTTTTGACTGCCTGCACGCAGATCCCGAAACCCGAACCGAAGCCGAAGCTGATCGAACCGATCGCGGGCGGCGGCGGTTCGCCGGAAAAGGCAGCGGACGCGGCGGACGTGCCGACGAAGACCTACGACTATGCGTCGATCTACGCGCCGGTGAAGGACGAAGGCTACGATGTTCCGGGTATCCAGTACACGGAGATCAAGCCGCAGTTCCTGCGCCAGGAAGTGGCCTATGCCACCAACGAACCGCCGTATTCGATCGTTGTCGATACCCAGACGATGTTCCTGTATTACGTGCTGCCCGGTGGTCGCGCCATCCGCTACGGCGTCGGTCTTGGTGCTGCCGGTCGTGCCTGGAAGGGGCGCGCCGTGGTGCACTGGAAGCGCAAATGGCCGCGCTGGACCGTGCCCGACGACATGGTCGCGCGCCAGCCGCACCTGAAGAAATACGGCATCGATGCCGGCGGCATGGATCCGGGTCTCGACAACCCGCTCGGTGCCCGCGCCATGTACATTTTCCAGGATGGCCAGGATACGCTCTATCGCATTCACGGTTCGCCGCAGTGGCGCTCGATCGGCAAGAACGCGTCCGCCGGCTGCGTGCGCATGCTGCAGCAGGACGCGATCGATCTTTACAATCGGGTCAGGGGCAAGACACCGCTGCTCGTCCTGTAGCGGGCGACAGAATGGCGGCTATTGCCGCCATATTCCGGACGAATTGATCCAAAGGGGCTAGAGGGCCGGCAGTCCGTCCGGCCCCATCCGCATGTAGTTCGGTCGCCGCGACTGCGGCTGCTCTTCCGGAAGGTATTGTGGTTGCGGCTGTGGCTGCGACTGTGCCATGCCGCCGCCCGAGAGGTCGGTGACGACGATCGGCGTGCCGTTCGGCACCCGGTTGTAAAGATCGACGACGTCCTGGTTGATCATCCGCACGCAGCCCGACGACACCGACTTGCCGATGGTCCACCATTCCGGCGAGCCGTGAATGCGGTAGAGCGTGTCCTCACCGTTCTGGAAGATGTACATGGCGCGGGCACCGAGCGGGTTGCGCAAGCCCGGATCCATGCCGCCCGCCTCGATACTGTATTGCTGCAACTCGGGCTGGCGCGCCACCATCTCGTCCGGCGGGTTCCAGCGCGGCCATTCGCGCTTGTACTGGATGACGCCGCGCCCGGCCCAGGCAAAGCCCGCCCTGCCGAGCCCGACGCCGTAGCGCATCGCCTGCCCGCCCTCATAAACCCGATAGAGGAAATGGCCACCGACATCGACGACCAGCGTGCCGGGCGTCTCGCCGGTCGGATCGGCGACCATCTGGCGGTAGAACTGCGGCTCGATCTTCTCGTAGGGGATCGCCGGTAGCGGATAGGGCTCGTTCGGCTTTTCGCCGTAGATCTCCGCAAGCGCGGGACTAGCGATCTGGGGTTGCTCCGGCGCGTAGGAGCGGGTCACCATCGGACGGGGCGAGGCGCAACCCGCAAGCGTCGCGGCCGCCAGGCCGCCTGAGAGTTGCAGGAAAGTGCGGCGGCGGATCACTTGGTCAGGCATGGAACCCTCGGTCGTCCTGTTGTTCGCTGCTGGCGACGCGCACAGCCCCAGGGTCACATGCGCGTTTCCAGTCGAAGCGATCACAGGCCGGCGTAGGGGTCCGCCAGTGCCGCTTCGGGTCGGCTAATGGGATACTTAGTTCCCGATATCTTCGCGGCCAGCTTTTCCGCGCCGTTTTTCTCAAGCAGCGCCCGGAAGCTCGGATGCATACCGCCGTCCACATAGGCGTTGAGCGGGGCCGAGGTCTGGTTTGCCATCAGGCCCGCGAGCTTGGCGTCTTCCGATTGCAACCGTGCCACCAGCCCGGCGTCGGGCGTCGAGATGGCCGGCGGGCAGGCGGCGAGCGGATCGGTCGGCTCGCCACCCTCAAACTCGGTGTTGAAGACGTAGCGACGACCGCAGGCCGAAACCTTCGGCTGGCGCTTCGTCGCCTCGAAGATGTCGTAGCCCTGCTTGATGTTCTTCCAGAAGTCGAAGTTCGGATCGCCGCGGTGGCTGGCCATGTTTGCCGCCGTCATTCGGAAAGGATAGGCCTGGACCTGAAAATTGCCCTGACCGCCCGCAAGCGCGCGCTGGACCACCGAATAGATCTCGCCGACGCCCTGGTCGGTCAGCGCGTAGCAGCCCGAAGACGAGCAGGCGCCATGCACCATCAGCGCCTCGCCGGTATAGCCGAGCGCCGATTCCAGACGGTTCGGGTAGCCGAGGTTAAACGACAGGAAATACTGCGATTTCGGGTTCAACATGCCGGCCGAGACATGGTAAAAACCTTCCGGCGCCTGGCGGTCGCCCGACTTCATCTTGGGCCCGAGTTTCCCCGACCAGCGGCACATCGGATAGGTCTTCAGAAGTACGTATTGGCCTTTGCTGTTCTGCTTCCAAACCTCAAGCTCGCTCTCCTGCTTGAAGATGCGAACGAGCACGGGGCTTTCCGGCTTGCTGCCGTTCTTCGCCATGGCGGCAATGAGCTTGGCCGGGATCGGTGGCGGCTCGCGCACGTCGTCGGCATCGAGCGCCATGCAGCCGGACAGAGCAATTGCCATCGCGCCGATCGCAAGCGCACTGCGCATCCGGCGCAGGGGCGCCAAAAGCGTGGCCGCGCGGGGCGTTTCGGAAGAAGGGCTCTGTTTCGTCTCGCGCCGCATTCGGGCTCCTGGAAAATGCTTCGCCGCCAAGCATCCTTCGTGCGGCGCGGGCGCCGACTGTGCGCAAATCAACACGCTGCGGTCGGCTTCAACGTCAGCGATTAAGCGGTGGCAGCTTTGGCCGCAAGCCTTGGCCACGGGCCACTGCGATCAACAAAACTTGAACGCGCGTCCGCGCCATAGCTGCCCGCCGATTGGGTCGATGTTGAGACAAGATGGTGAATTTTTTCTCAACATGGACGCGCGGACTTGCGCGAAGCTTAGCCGCGCGGCTCGCTGCCCGGCGCGTAAACCGTCTTCTGCTTGAACGCGAACACATTGCCGCAGCGGCAGCGGACCATGTGTTTGGCGGGGTCGGAGGAATTGCGCTCGGTCGAAAAGCCCTTGGGCATGGCGTCGATGGTAAAACCGCGGTTGCCGCCCTTGGCGCTGTCGTTCTCGGAGGCTTCGGCAAAGCCGGAGGCTCCGCACTTGGCGCATTCCAGCTTTCTCGAATAACGATCCCGCGATGCCATCTTCTATCACTTACCTGGCGGCGCAGACTTCCCTGTTGGGACATGCGGCGCAGCGGCTCATTGGTTGCCTGAAGCTTCGAACTATAGGAGGCGACCCTCGGGTTCAAGATCGCAACGCCCGTTGATGGTGGTTCAGGCACCCAAATGTCAGCGATATCCGGTGGCGTCGGCCGGCTTGTCGGCCTCCATCACCTCGCGCATGTAGCGCCAGCAGTCGGGCCGTGAGCCGTCGAGGTCGGTAAAACCGTAGACCTGAGCCAGCGCTCCGCTCGACAGCGACTGACCGTTCCATCGCGACTTTTCGGGGTCTGCCGCAAGAGCCGCCACGGCGCGGCCGACGAAGCGCGGTGTTTCCGAGATGACGAAATGCGGCTGGTTCTTCGTCGCCTCAAGCCAGTTGTCTTCGCGGACGCTGTAATGTTCGAGCATCATCTCCGAGCGCATCCAGCCAGGCGTGAGCGACACCGATGTCGCACCGTGTGGGGCGAGATCCTTGGCGTGCGCCCAGGCCATGCGGTTGGCCGAAACCTTGGCGAGATCGTAGAAGGGCGACAGCCGGTAGTTCACGGCGTTGTACTCGGCGGTGCCGTCGGTGACCTCGACAAGCAGGCTGCCCGGGTTCTCGATCATCAACGGCAGGGCGTAATGGGCGGTTATCAGATGGGTGTCGACGCCGAGGCGCAACAGTCGGAGACCGTTTTCCAGGTTGTGTTCCCACACCGGCTTGTTCCATTCGAACAGCAGTTCGCCGCCCCAGACGTCGTTGACGAGAATGTCGAGGCGCCCCTGTTCGCGGCGGATGCGCGCGACCAGTGCTTCGACCTCGGTTGGTTGCAGATGATCGACCTGAACGGCGATGCCCTCGCCGCCGAGATCGCTGACGATCTCGGCCGTCTCCTCGATCGTCTCAGGCCGCTTGTACTCGGATTGCTGCTGCCGGGTCGTGCGACCTGTGACGTAGACTGTCGCGCCGGCCGCCCCGAGTTCGCTGGCGATGCCACGACCACCGCCGCGCGTGGCGCCGGCGACCAGTGCGACTTTTCCTTTGAGCGTCATGACTTCCTCCTTCGCGTCGTTAGCCTCTGGCATGTACGACCACTTCAATATATAAATGATTGTTCGTTTATAAATTGGAGTCAAGATGCCGCGTCCAAAGACGATGCCCGACGAAGAGGTGTTGAAGGCAGCCTTCGCGATCATGCGGGCGGAAGGGCCGGAGGGGCTGACCTTCGCAGCACTGTCCGCGAGAACGGGGCTATCCGGCGCCACGCTGGTGCAGCGGTTCGACAACAAGGCGCGGCTGATCCAGAGCGCGCTCGTCCACGCCTGGGATGGGCTGGACGGCCAGACGGCGGAGTTGATGGCGGGCGTGCCGCGAACGCCGGAAGGTGCGATCGCGTTGCTGGTCGGGCTCTCCGGCGATTACGGCGGCATCGACAGCTATGCCGATGACCTCAGAATATTGCGCGAAGACCTGCGTAATCCGCTGCTGCGCGCCCGCGGCGCGAAGTGGCGCGACGTGCTTTCGGGTGTGCTCGACGAATGCCTCGCCGGGTTACCTGCGGCATCCCCCGGGCTCGGATTGCTGATGGCGTCGCAGTGGCAGGGGTCGCTGCTTTGGTGGAGTTTCGACCCCAGCGTGTCCGTGACCGCATTCGTGGAGCAAAGCCTCCGGCGTTTCGTCGACGCCTTTGCGAAGCCGCCGTCGCCCTGATCCGCGTCATCGGCAGCGATCAACCGGCTTTCAATTCGGTGTGAGATGGCGTTGTGACGGGTGACGGCGACGCACGGCAGTCTTAGATGCTGCTTCATGATCCGATTTGTCGTTGCCCTCTGCGCCCTGATGCTGATCGCCTTGCCCGCCGCCGCACAGACGTCGGCGCCGGCTGCGGCGCTCCTTGACGCGTTGACGGAGCGTCCGGACCTCAGCCCGTTGAAAACCGTGATCGTTGCCCGCGACGGCGCGATCCTTGCAGAGCGCGGCTATCGCGGCAACCGGGTAACGGACGCGACGAACATCAAGTCAGCGTCGAAATCGATCATCTCGGCGCTGGTCGGCATGGCCATCGACAAGGGGCTGCTCCAAGGACCGAACCAGAAGATCGCGCCGATCCTCAAAGCCGATCTGCCGGCCTCGCCGGATCCGCGCATCAATGACATCACCATCGGCAATCTCTTGTCGATGCAGGCCGGTCTCGGGCGCCTATCCGGTCCGAACTACGGGCGATGGGTCGCGAGCCGCAACTGGGTGCGCACCGCACTTGCCCAGCCCTTCGACGACGATCCCGGCGGGCAGATGCTCTATTCCACCGCCTCGACCCATCTGCTCTCGGGGATCCTGACCAAGGTCAGCGGCAAGTCGACCCTCACTCTCGCGCGCGAGTGGCTCGGACCGCTCGACGGTTTCCGCATCGGCGCCTGGGACCGCGATCCGCAGGGCATCTATCTCGGCGGCAACCAGATGGCGATGAGCGCCCGTTCGCTGCTTGCCTTCGGCGAACTTTATCGCAATGGCGGTCGCACGGCGTCAGGCGTGCAGCTTGTGTCTCCCACATGGATCGAAGCGTCCTGGCAGCACCGTACCATTTCACGCTTCTCCGGCGACAGCTACGGCTACGGCTGGTTCGCCCGCGAGATCGCCGGCGAGACCGTGCATTTCGCCTGGGGCTATGGCGGCCAGATGCTCTACATCATCCCGAGCCTCGACCTCACCGTGGTCATGACCTCTGCCGAGAGCGGACCGTCTGCCCGCAACGGCTACCGCGACGCGCTCCATCTCTTGCTCGGCGAAATCATCACGGCGGTGAAGGCGGCGCCGGAGACGGACGGCTGAGGTTACTCGCGCCTTATCATTCGGGCCGCATCGCTTTCAGCGGCCACACGATGTGAAGCAGGCATTCGATCGCGGCTGCGTCCTTCAACTTGTCCTGCGTGGCTTCGAATTCCGCAAGCTCGATGCCCGCGATCTGTGCTTCCGGGATGATCTCGAAAATGGCCCGCAACTGGCCTGGCAGGAGGCCGTCCTTAATGGCGTAGGCGGCCGGCACGTGGTCTGGCTCCAACACGTCCCAATCGACGTGGATCCAGACGGGCTTGTCTCCGATGATCGCATGCATGGCTTCCGGTGTTGCTTCCGCCGGCGAAAGCGTGCGGATGCCGGCCCTTTGCATCAAGAGCGCCTCGGGCGCATCGATGTCGCGCGCGCCGAGGATGACGATCTGGGCCGGGTTCAGGCCACTGCCGTGGCCGCTGTCCCAGAGCCCGCAGGCGGCAGAAAGAACCATGCCCCCGAGGTAGCCGCTCTCGGTGGTCTCGGGCGTGTTGAAGTCGCCATGGGCATCGATCCACAGCACGACCACATCGGGGTGTTTGCGGGCGACGACCGGAAGCGTTGCAAGGCTCGCCGAGCAGGTATTGGCCACCACCAGCGGCTTGCTGCCACGCTGGAGCGTCTCAGCCACGGCATGCTGCAGGCCGGCCAGAGCCTGGCCTGCTTCCGGCAAGCTCTCCGACCAGTCATCCTCCCTGGCGGGCGCCGGGGCGCCGATAACGGTGGCCCGCAACCCCGTGCGTTTGCTTAGCGCTTCTGCGGTCAACGCAGCGCCCGGTATCGCGCCCGGCGTTCTGTCGGCGATGCGTCCCTGGCACAGGATGAGATCGTAGGGCATGGTTTTCTCCTTGTCTTCCAGTAGGGCGCAGCAGGGGAGGCGGGCGGGATGGGGCTTGAAAGGCCAGTCTGTGGAATCGATATATTGACGCGGATATATCGCCTGTGACCCGGGATCGCAATTTGCTGTGTCCGGGGTTGGTGATATTGCTGCGCCGAAGGCGCGCGGGCTGCGAGCCAATGGCAGACCCGGCCGACCGGCCTGATGCCGAGATTTGAAAGGAACAACCGTGTTTGCGACGAAGACCATCGACACCGGCGACAAGGCTGAATTCTATCGCGAACTGGCCAGTCAACTCGGCGGCCTTTTACACGACGAACGCGACTTTATCGCCAATGCCGCCAACCTCTCGGCGCTTGTTTTCGATCTCGTGCCGGACCTGAATTGGGCGGGGGTTTACTTCCTGCGCGCGAACGATGAGCTGGTGCTTGGGCCCTTTCAGGGCAAGGTCGCTTGCGTGCGCATTCCGGTCGGCAAGGGCGTCTGCGGCAGTGCCGTGGCGCAGAAGGAGACGATGCTCGTTCCGGACGTGCATGCCTTTCCGGGGCATATTGCCTGCGATGCGGCGTCGCGCTCCGAACTGGTCGTACCGCTCATCAAGGACGGCAAGGTGCTCGGCGTACTCGACCTCGACAGCCCCACACCCGAACGTTTCGATGAGACAGATCAGGCCGGCTTCGAGGCGCTCGCCGCGATCTATCTCGCAGCGAGCGATTTCGCTTAGTCCTGCTGTCAGAGATTAATCGCCAAATCCTTCGATGACGATCTTGCCCTTGGCCGCCCCGGTTTCGATCCGGCGGTGTGCCTCGCGCAGGTTTTCGGCGTTGATCGGCGACAGCACCTCGGCAAGCGTCGTCTTCAGCCGTCCGGCATCGATCTCGTCGGCGACGAAGGAGAGCAGACGGTGCTGCTCGACCATGTCAGGGGTCTTAAACATCGGGCGGGCGAACATGAACTCCCAATGCAGGCTGGCGGCCTTGGTCTTCATGCCGGCCATCGGCATCGGCACGTCGGTGTTGTCGATCGAGACGATGCCGCCTTGCGGGCGGATCAGTTCGACCGCGGCGTCCCAATGGCGCATGTCGTTGAAGATGGCGATGTGGTCGACATTGGCAAAGCCGAGCGCCCGAACCTGCTCGACGAGGGGTTCGCGGTGGCTGACGACGTGATCGGCGCCGAGCTCTTTGACCCACGCGATGGTCTCGGGCCTGGAGGCCGTGGCGATGACCGTGAGGCCGGCGCGCTTTGCCAGCTGAATGCCGATCGAACCGACGCCGCCGGCGCCGCCGACAATGAGGATCGACTGGCCGCGATCGGCGCCGTCCCTGTCGATGCCGAGCCGATCGAAGAAGGCCTCATAGGCGGTGATCGTCGTCAGCGGCAGGGCAGCCGCCTCGGCAAAGGTGAGGCTCTTCGGCTTGTGGCCGACGATGCGCTCATCGACAAGGTGGAATTGCTGGTTGGAGCCGGGCCGCGTCAGGTCGCCGGCGTAGTAGACATGGTCGCCGGGCTTGAACAGCGTCACATCGGCGCCGACGGCCTCGACGATCCCGCTTGCATCCCAGCCAAGCACCCGCGGCGTTTCCTCGATCTTGTCTTTCGGCGCCCGCATCTTGACGTCGACCGGATTGACCGCGACGGCGGCCACGGCAACGAGGATATCGTGCCCCTCAGGCGCCGGTTTCGGCAGGGTGACATCGAGGAAACTCTCCGGGTCGGAGACCGGCAGGTAGCGGGTGAGGGCGACGGCTTTCATGGCTTGCTCCTAACAATGGACGAAGTGTGTACGCGTATGAATTCGGCGGTGACGAAGTCGAGTTCGGTGCCGCCAGCGCTGGTCAGGTTACGGCGTGTCGGCAGCACCATAGACGACGTGAAAAGAAAAGTGTCGTGGCATCCGCATATTCCCGCGCCGCGGGCCGCAGATGCCACGTTGGTCTGCGTTCATTGGATGAGCGCGCCGCCTTCGATGTCGATGATCGACCCGGTAACGAAGGGGTTGTCGATGGCAAGGAGATAGCCTTGCGCGATATCCTCGGGCCGTCCGAAGCGGCCGGCGGGCAGGGTGGCTGCGGCGCGATCGAACATGGCGTTGCGGGCGTCACCCGCCATGCCGGCATAGGCTTCCGTCTGCGTCAGCCCAGGGCTGACCACGTTGACGCGCACCGGCGCCAGTTCGTGCGCGAGCACCTTTGCGGTGGCTTCAAGCGCCGCATTCATCGCCGTCTTGACGAAGGTGCCGGCAACGGTGCGGCGGGCGAGGAAGCCCGAGGTCAAGGTGATGGTGCCGCCGGGGCGCATCACTGTTGCAGCTTCGCGTGCAAGCACGACCGAACCCCAGAACTTGACGTCGAAGGCGGCCTTGGCGGCGTCGAGGTCGACATCGGCCACCTTTCCGCCGGGCGCGGACGAGCCGGCGGTGACGACGAGATGGTCGATCGGTCCGAGCTTGCGGAAGTAAGCGGCGACCGCTTCGGCGTCGGCGATATCGAGGCCGGTGGCGCGGCTGGCGATCTCGACGCAGCCGGGGCGCCGGGTCAGCGCGCGCGCGACGGCGGCGCCGATGCCGCTGGTGCCGCCGATGACGACGGACACGGTGTTGTCACTGAATGTCATGTTCATTCTCCAGAGGAACAGGTTCGGAAAAGACGGCTTCGAGCAGCGGGCCGCCGGGGGCGCGCAGGAACAGCCGGCGCTCGCCGATATCGGCGAGATCCATGGTCGAATAGGCAACGGCGAGGCGGTCGAGCCTGGCGCGAAAAGCCACATAGCCGTCGAGCCGGAAGCCGACGTGGTCGATCGCCTCGGCGGAGTGATCGAAGCCGTCGCCATAGCTGCCGATGATGTGGACGATCGGCTTGCCTGACGCGTAGAGCCAGTATCCGGCAATGCGACGTATGGACGAGGGGCGCTGACCGGTGGTCAGATCGAAAACCGCTTCGAAGAAGGCTCGTGTTCCCTCGATATCGCGTGTGCGGATGGTCACATGGTCGAGCTGCATGGTGCGCTTCCTTTCGATAGGGAAGTTAGCTGTTGCGGCGCATCCGGATAATTGGCTTAAATCCGAAATGATGTTTCGGAGGAACCGAAGAATGTTGCTCGATAATCTCTCGCTGTTCCTGCTGATCGTTGAAAAGGGTGGGCTTTCCGCCGCCGGGCGCGAAAAGGGGCTGTCACCGGCCTCGGTATCCGAACGGCTGGCGGCGCTCGAAGCGCATTATGGCGCGGCCCTTCTGAAGCGCACGACGCGGGCGATCAGCCTGACGGAAGAGGGGCGCCTCCTCGTCGATGGTGCGCGCCGGCTGCTGGCGGAGGCAGACGAACTCGAGGCGGGTGTCCGCTCTGGCGCCCGCACGATCTCCGGGCCGATCCGGCTCAGCGCGCCGGAGGATATGGGGCGACGCTACATCGTGCCGATCCTCGACCGGTTTCTCGCCGAGCACCCCGGCGTGACGGTCGACCTGAACCTCACCGATGGCTATGTCGATCTCGTCGGGCAGGGCATGGATTTCGCCATTCGCCATGGCGTTCTTGCCGACAGCACGCTGCGGTCAAAAGCGCTGGGCGAGAACCGTCGCGTCGTTTGCGCGGCACCTGCCTATCTGGAAGCCTCGGGCAAACCGCAGCATCCCGACGATCTTTCACGACACGACTGTATCATCATGCGCTTCGGCGCCAATCTCGACCGCGAATGGGCCTTTCAGGTGGCCGGCAAGCCCTACAAGGTCATGGTGCGCGGCAGGCGGGTTGCCAACGACGGCGGGCTGGTGGCGCAGTGGTGCCGGGCCGGACATGGCATTGCGCTGAAATCCGTTTGGGACATTGCGGAGGATCTCGCCTCCGGCGCGCTTGTCGAGTTGCTGGCGGACTTTGCGACCGGCGAAACGGGGCTGCAGATCGTCTACCCGCCGCTCAGCGTCCAGCCGCGCCGGGTGCGGCTGCTGATCGATCGCATCGCGTCGGAACTGAGTTCGATCGAGGCGGTCGTGGCCAACCGGCGCCAAGGCTGAGGCCGCCAATGCCGGCCGCGCTTGCCTTCGTCACCCGTTGCTCCAGATAGAGAGGAAAACGCTGGAGGCGATCATGGCCGAGGCCCGAAAGTCGGTGCGTGTTCGGATCATCGGGCGCGTTCAGGGTGTCAGTTTTCGCGTCTGGGCGCGTGACGAGGCCCAAGGGTTGGGCCTCGCTGGATGGGTGCGCAACGAAGCAGACGGTTCGGTCTCCGCCTTGATCATCGGCCCGGAAGCGGCTGTGGCGACCATGCTTGAGCGCTTGCATCAAGGGCCCCCGGCCGCGCGGGTCTCGCAGGTCGTTGCCGAAAATGTCGAGGCGGCGGAGAACATCAACGGATTTCGGATCACGAGATAGGAGGGAATCAGGCGACCATGGGTTTTAGGCGCTCGGTCGCAACGGAGAGCCAAGCCCGTTGATGCGCGGAGCCGCCCGAAGACCAGATGCTCGGGCGGCGTTCAATATTTCGAAAATGCCCGGAGCCTCTCAGAAATCCCAGTCCTCGTCTTCGGTCGCGACCGCCTTGCCGATGACATAGGAGGAGCCGGAGCCGGAGAAGAAGTCGTGGTTCTCGTCGGCGTTCGGCGAGAGGGCGGAGAGAATGGTGGGGTTCACCTTGCACGCCTCGGCCGGAAACAGCGCCTCGTAGCCGAGGTTCATCAGCGCCTTGTTGGCGTTGTAGTGCAGGAACTTCTTCACGTCCTCGGTAAGGCCGACGCCGTCGTAAAGCGCTTCGGTGTACTTCGCCTCGTTGTCGTAGAGCTCGAGAAGCAGGTCGAAGGCGAAGTCCTTGATCTCCTGCCGGCGTTCTTCGCTCAACCGCTCCAGCGCGCGCTGGAACTTGTAGCCGATGTAGTAGCCGTGGACCGCCTCGTCGCGAATGATCAGCCGGATCATGTCGGCGGTGTTGGTGAGCTTGGCTCGGCTCGACCAGTACATCGGCAGGTAGAAACCGGAATAGAACAGGAAGCTCTCGAGGAAGACGCTGGCGACCTTCTTCTTCAGCGGATCGGTGGAGGCATATTGCTCCATGATCAGCGCCGACTTCTTCTGCAGGAACTCGTTTTCCTCCGACCAGCGATAGGCGTCGTCGACGTCGGGGGTGAGGCAGAGCGTCGAAAAGATCGAGGAGTAGGAGCGCGCATGCACGGCCTCCATGAAGGAGATGTTGGAGAGCACCGCTTCCTCGTGCGGGGTCGCCGCATCCTCCATCAGCCTGACGGCGCCGACGCCGTTCTGGATGGTGTCGAGCAGGGTCAGGCCGGTGAAGACGCGGATCGTGAGCTTCTGCTCCTCGGCTTTCAGTGTAGCCCAGGAAGGAATGTCGTTGGAGAGCGGCACCTTTTCGGGGAGCCAGAAATTGCCGGTCAGACGGTTCCAGACTTCGAGGTCCTTGTCGTCCTCGATGCGGTTCCAGTTGATGGCGCGGATGCGGCTTGCGGGTTTGGTGTGCATGTTCATGGTTGGACCTTTTTGAATGGTGCTGGCCCCTCATCCGCGCGGTGAGAGATGCCCCTCAGCGTTTCGCTTGGCACGTCCCCTCTCCCCGCCTGCGGGGAGAGGGTTAGGGTGAGGGGCATCGAATAGGGATGCGAGGTTAAAGCGCGCAGGAAACGCAGCCTTGGACCTGCGTGCCCTCAAGCGCCATCTGCCGAAGGCGGATGTAGTAGATGGTCTTGATGCCCTTCTTCCAGGCATGGATCTGGGCGCGGTTGATGTCGCGGGTGGTGGCCGTATCGCGGAAGAACAGCGTCAGCGACAGGCCCTGGTCGACGTGCTGGGTGGCGGCCGCATAGGTGTCGATGATCTTCTCCGGGCCGATCTCGTAGGCGTCCTGGTAATATTCCAGGTTGTCGTTGGTCATGAAGGCGGCGGGATAATAGACGCGGCCGATCTTGCCTTCCTTGCGAATCTCGATCTTCGAGACGATCGGGTGGATCGAGGAGGTCGAGTGGTTGATGTAGGAGATCGAGCCGGTCGGCGGCACGGCCTGGAGGTTCTGGTTGTAGAGCCCGCCCTCCATCACCGCCTGCTTCAGCTCCAGCCAATTCTCCTGGGTGGGGATGTCGACACCGGCCGCTTCGAACAGCTCCTTCACCTTCTCCGTCGCAGGCACCCATTCGGCCTCGGTGTATTTGTCGAAGTATTCGCCGGACGCATATTTCGAGTTCTCGAAGCCCTTGAAGCTCTCGCCGCGCTCGATGGCTATGCGGTTGGAAGCACGGATGGCGTGGTAGGTCACCGTGTAGAAATAGATGTTGGTGAAATCGATACCTTCCTCGGAGCCGTAGAAGATGCGTTCGCGGGCGAGGTAGCCGTGCAGGTTCATCTGGCCAAGGCCGATCGCGTGGCTGTCGTCGTTGCCCTTCTCGATCGAGGGCACGGAGGAGATGTGGCTCATGTCCGATACGGCCGTCAGCGCCCGGATCGAGGTCTCGATGGTCTTGCCGAAATCGGACGTGTCCATCGCAGCCGCAATGTTCAGCGAGCCGAGATTGCAGGAAATGTCCTTGCCCATGTGCTTGTAGGAGAGGTCATCGTTGAACGCGCTGGGCTCGCTCACCTGCAGGATTTCCGAGCAGAGATTGCTCATGGTGATACGGCCGGCGATCGGGTTTGCCCGGTTCACCGTGTCCTCGAACATGATGTAGGGATAGCCGCTTTCGAACTGGATCTCGGCGAGGATCTGGAAGAAGTCGCGTGCCTTGATCTTCCGCTTGCGGATGCGCGCGTCCTCGACCATCTCGCGGTACTTCTCGCTCACCGAAATCTCGGTCAACGGCACACCATAGACCCGCTCCACGTCATAGGGCGAGAACAGGTACATGTCCTCGTTGTTGCGGGCGAGTTCGAAGGTGATGTCGGGGATGACGACACCGAGCGACAGGGTCTTGATGCGGATCTTCTCGTCGGCGTTTTCGCGCTTGGCGTCGAGAAAGCGCATGATATCGGGGTGGTGGGCGTGCAGGTAGACGGCACCGGCTCCCTGACGGGCGCCGAGCTGGTTGGCATAGGAGAACGAGTCTTCCAGCAGCTTCATCACCGGGATGATGCCGGAGGACTGGTTCTCGATCTGCTTGATCGGCGCGCCCATCTCGCGGATGTTGGTGAGCGACAGCGCCACGCCGCCGCCGCGTTTTGAAAGCTGCAGCGCCGAATTGATCGCGCGGCCGATGCTCTCCATGTTGTCCTCGACGCGCAGCAGGAAGCAGGAAACGAGTTCGCCGCGCGCCTTCTTGCCGGCGTTGAGGAAAGTCGGGGTCGCCGGCTGGAAACGGCCGGAAATGATCTCGTCGACGAGATCACGGGCGAGCCCCTCGTCGCCGCGCGCAAGCGCCATCGCCACCATGCAGACGCGGTCCTCGTAGCGCTCCAGGTAGCGCTTTCCGTCGAAGGTCTTCAGCGTGTAGGAGGTGTAGTACTTGAAGGCGCCGAGGAAGGTCGGGAAGCGGAACTTCTTCGAATAGGCGTGGTCGTAGAGATCGTGCACGAAATTGAAGGAGTACTGGTCGAGCACCTCCTGCTCGTAATAGCCTTCGGTCACCAGATAATCGAGCTTTTCCCTAAGGTTATGGAAGAAGACGGTGTTCTGGTTGACGTGCTGGAGGAAGTACTGCTTCGCCGCCTGCCGGTCCTTGTCGAGCTGGATCCTGCCGTCCTCGTCATAGAGGTTCAGCATCGCGTTCAGCGCATGGTAATCGAGCGCTGTTTCTGTCGCCTTCAGGGGGCGTTCGAGTGTTGTGACGTCCAAAATCGTTCCATCCCGTTTTTGACATTGGCGACGTCCTCTTCTGTTCCGAGAAGCTCGAACCGGTAGAGGTAGGGCACCCGGCACTTGGCCGAAATCACGTCGCCGGCGATCCCGTAGGTCGCGCCGAAATTGCTGTTGCCCGCGGCAATCACGCCGCGAATGTGGGAGCGGTTGCCCGCATCGTTCAAAAAGCGGATCACCTGTTTCGGCACCGCACCGCGACCGTCGTCGCCGCAATAGGTCGGCACGACGAGCACGTAGGGCTCGGAAATCGTAAGCTCTTGCTTACCTTCCCTGAGCGGTATGCGGGCCGCGCGAAGGCCGAGTTTCTCGACGAAGCGATGGGTGTTTTCCGAACGGCTGGAAAAATAGACGATCAGGCCCACCGCCTCTCCCTCACGCAAGCGAGCCGATCATGTCCGGGCGGAACCCGGCCCAATGCTGCTCGCCAGCGACGACCACCGGGACCTGGCGGTAGCCGAGGCCCTGCACGAGGGCGAAGGCATCCTGATCTTCGGAGATGTCGACGATCCTGTAGTCGATGCCCTGGCGGTCGAGCGCACGGGTGGTGGCGGTGCATTGGACGCAGGCAGGCTTGCTGTAGACGGTGATGGACATGGGTTCCTCGTGAACGGAATTCGAAACTGGGCGCAAAAGGTTGTCGGCGCGCGCGGACGCGAACCGTCAGGGATGGCGATGGACAATGAGATGCCGTGCTCCGACCCGAACGGGTCGAAGTTGGCGTCATCAGGCGGGCCCGATCATCGCTCGGAGCGACCGGGCCGGATCGTTCGTGATGGGACGCGCCGAATTCTCGCACTTTCGGCACGCGGCAATTCGATCAGGCGCGCAGGAAAGCGCACCCGTTTCCAACGGGTGGATCTGAACTGGAAGAAACTGACATGACTTCACCCCGAAGCTTACGGCAGGTTGCCGGGGAGATGTCGAGACGATCGGACAGGCTCATCCTGCCGCACGCAACTCAACCCCTCCGGACACCCCGCCCGTGGACGTTTGGTGTTCGAGGCAGGTCTCCTGGCTCACGGGTCTCAGCTTCAATCCCGACCTTCCCGAGGCCTCATGCCTCAGTGGTCCAATTCCGGACAGTCGCTCGCCGTCTACAGTTGCGGGGGCAGCTACGGCATAGCCGGGCAGAAATCCGCCGGCGCACCGTATTCCCATCTTAGCTCTCAATCCCTACGAATCGAGAGAACCTTGAACACTAGATATAGTAGTTCATCGCGAATTTACGTCAATAGGTTCCAGGTGCCGAATGGTGGGGCAAGGGGATGATTTCTTTTCGAGTGTGGATAACGGGGAGTAAACGGCCGCCCGCCATCAAGGCTGTGGATAGGGCGCCCGTGCGGCAATGCATGCTCCGGGAGCCCTCCAGTCAGGCGGCGAAAACGCGCACCGGCCGGTTGTCCTCATCAACGGCGACCATGACGAAGGTTCCGGTGACCGTCCGGCGGCGCATGCCGGTCAACAGCTCTTCCGACCAGAGTTCGACCTCGACGGTCGCTGAGCTGCGACCGGTCCTGATGATCCGGGCGACGGGTTCGATGATCGAGCCGACGGTGATCCGGTGCTTGAAGTCCATGCCGGTGCAGGAGGCGAGGACAGTTGCCCGGCGGCTCCGACGCGACGCCACAATGAAAGCCGCCTTCGTCATTTGCGCGAGCGCGTCGCCGCCGAACATCGCGCCAAAACTATTGGCCTGGTCGGGGAAGACGATGTCGACCATGTGCAGAACGTCGTCATCGTCGGGCGTGCTCGTCGCCATTTCGAGCGGGGGCAGTACCCAACTCGCTTGATCGGCGCCCGGCATCGCGACCATGGTGAACGTGCCACGGCTGCAGAGTTCACGGTCGCCGGTGGCGATATCCTCCGCAGTCATATCGACGGAGACCACCATCGATCGCCTCCCGATGCGGATCGCTTGGGCGGCGAAGCAGACGATCTGGCCGATACGCGCAGGTGCGCGAAAGTCGACGCGATCGCAGGATGCGGTGACGAACGGCACGCGGCCGTGGCGCGTGGCGACGATGAAGGCGATCCGGTCCATGAGCGCGAGACCGGCGCCCCCGAAAAGCGTGCCGTGATGGTTGGTGTCGCCGGGGAAAACGATGTCGATCAGGGTTTGTGGCGCCGAGGTTTCCCTCGGCGCCGTTTCGGTGTGGACCGTCATGCGCGGACAGTCTCGCGAGGCGCTGCGGAGAGGGCCTGTCGCAGCGAACGCGCAGCCGCAACCATGTTGACGAGCGCCGGTCGTGTTTCCGCCCAGCGCCGGGTCTTTAGGCCGCAATCGGGGTTGACCCAGATCTGGTCCGGAGTGAGACCCTCGGTCGCCTTTTCGATGAGGTGTACCATTTCCTCGACGCCGGGCACCCGTGGCGAATGGATGTCGTAGACGCCCGGGCCGATCTCGTTCGGATAGGCCTTCTCGGTGAAGGCGCCGAGCAGTTCCATCTTCGACCTCGATGTCTCGATCGAGATGACGTCGGCATCCATGGCGGCGATCGCCGCCATGATGTCGTTGAACTCGGAATAGCACATGTGGGTGTGGATCTGGGTGGCGTCGGCGACGCCGGCGGCGCTGAGACGGAAGCATTCGACCGCCCAGTCGAGATAGGCCCTGCGGTCGTCCTGTCTAAGCGGCAAGCCCTCCCGCAGCGCCGGTTCGTCGATCTGGATGATGGCGATGCCCACCGCTTCGAGATCGCTCACCTCGTCGCGCAGCGCCAGTGCGATCTGCCTGCACACGACTTGCCGGGGAAGATCGTCGCGCACGAAGGACCATTGCAGCATGGTGACCGGACCCGTCAGCATGCCCTTGACCGGCCGATCGGTCAGCGACTGTGCGAAGGCCGCCCATTCGACGGTCATCGGATTGGGCCGGGAGACGTCCCCGAAGATGACTGGCGGACGCACGTAGCGCGAACCGTAGCTCTGGACCCAGCCGCTCTGGGTGAAGGCATAGCCGGAAAGCTGCTCGGCGAAGTACTGCACCATGTCGTTGCGCTCGAACTCGCCATGGACCAGCACGTCGATGCCGATCTCCTCCTGCCAGCGCACCGCCTGTTCGGTCTCGCGGCGCAGATAGGCGACATAGTCGACATAGCTGAGCTCGCCTTTGGCATGCAGCGACCGGGCGTGCCGAACCTCTGACGTCTGCGGGAAGGAGCCGATCGTCGTCGTCGGGAAAAGCGGAAGCGACAGCCGTTCCGCCTGCAGCTGACGGCGCGTTGCGAATGGCGATTGCCGTCGGCTGTCGGCAGCCGTCAGCATCTTCAGCCGTCCCGCGACCAGCGGATCGTGTATCCTGAGCGAGGTGAGCCGCGCCTTGGCAGCCTCGATCGAGGCCGAGAACACATTCTCGGGATTGGCCAGACCCGGCTCGAAGGCGCGGGCAAGCAGGCTCAGTTCGTCGAGTTTCTGCACGGCGAAGGCAAGCCAGGAGGAAAGCTCGGGATCGAGAGCCCGCTCGAGGTCGAGATCGATCGGCACGTGCAACAACGAGCACGAGGGCGCAAGCTCGATGCGGTCGCGGCCATGGGCGGAGACCAGCGCCTGCAGCCGTCCAAATAGGCCGGCAAGATCGGTGCGCCAGATGTTGCGGCCGTCGACGACGCCGAGGGAAATGATCCGGTCGGCCGGGGTCGATTGGATGAGCGCATCGATCTGTTGCGGGGCGCGTACGAGATCGACATGCAGGCCGGCAACGGGAAGCGCCAGTGCGGCTGCCGTGTTGTCGCCGATCAAGCCGAAATAGGTCGCAAGCATGATCTTCAGCCGAGGGATCTCGGCGGCGAAGGTGCGATAGGCAAGGTCGAGGGCCCGGCGATCCTTGTCCGTGAGATCGAGCACCAGGCAGGGCTCGTCGATCTGGACCCATTCGACGCCGGCATCGGCAAGTTCGGTGAGAACCCGGACATAGGCTGGCAGCAGCCGCTTGATCAGGTCGACGGGATCAAAGCCGCCGCCTTTCGCCTTGCCGAGCTTGAGGAACGTCACCGGACCGAGCAGCACCGGGCGTGTGCGATAGCCGAGCGCTTCAGCCTCAATGTAGGCTTCGAGCGGCCGGTTATGCGTCAGCTCGAAGTGCTGGTAGCGTTCGAATTCGGGCACCATGTAGTGGTAGTTGGTGTCGAACCACTTGGTCATTTCCAGCGCGGGATGGCCGCTGTCGTTTGCCGCATGCGTGCAGCCGGAAGCGCAAGGGGTGCCGGTCGAGCCGCGCGCCATGGCAAAGTAGGTGTCGAGATCGACAGGACCACCCTTCCAGCCATAGGCCGCCGGGATGGCGCCGACAAGCACGGCCGTATCGAGCACGTGATCGTAGAAGGAGAAGTCGTTCGACGGGATGATGTCGATGCCGCGCGCCTTCTGCGCGGCCCAGTTTTCGGCCCGCAGCTTCGCTCCTGTTGCGAGCAACTCGTCGCGTGTGGCTTTTCCGGCCCAATAGCGTTCGAGCGCGAACTTCAGTTCGCGCTGGCGACCGATGCGTGGGAAACCGAGATTGGCAGTCTTGATGGTCATTTCCTTACCCCGAAGGTTGTGGGCAAGGATTTCAATGCGACGCAGCCGCGGCGCGGGAGTTATCCCGCGTCGTCAACGCGCCTCATCGGACACCCCGCCCGTGGACGTTGTTCATCGCGGCAGGTCTCCTGGCTTGCGGGTCGTCACGAGCCGTTCCGTCTTCCCGAGGCGTCTTCCTCAGTGACATCATCGAACGGCCGCTCTCCGCCTACAGTTGCGGGGGCAGCTCCGGCATGGGCGCTTTTGAGGCGCCGCACCGAATTCCCTCTTAGCTCCATCCCGCCAAAAGGCGGGCGAAGAACCACGATGGCAGGACAATGCACTGTCGTCGGGGTCGCGTCAATCGCATAAAGAAATGCTTATGTGTTTATTTTCGCCGGCGGTTGCCCGCGGCGAGATGGCCGCGGTGCGAAGGGCTTGGCCCTGCGTCCGTTCCGGCAACGGCTGTGTCTTGGGTGAGCACTCATCCGGCCAGTGCCACGGATCCGTCGTGTCGCCGACGCGCGCACGGATGTGGTCCTGGTCCCGCGTCAGTCCGATATCCCGGAGCTGGAATTCGTTGAACGTATCGATGGCGACGGGGGAACTGAGGGCCTTATCGGCCCAGTTCAGGACATGATAAATCGTTGATCGCACTGCACTAAGCATTGCTATCCTCATTCTTGGCTGTGGTGTGTTCGCGAAAAAAGTGAGGTTTTTTGCCGCTTCGCGCAAAGCGATTTCTCGCATGCTGGCATAAAGAATGCTTATCTCAACGCCATGAGCAAGATTCCACCCATGAGTGCGGTGCGCGCCTTCGAGGCGGCTGCAAGGCACCTGAGCTTCACCCGCGCCGCCGACGAACTCGGCATGACGCAAGCGGCCGTCAGTTACCAGATCCGGTTGCTGGAGGACCGGGTCGGCACGCCGCTTTTCGTCCGCCTTCCACGCGAGGTGCGGCTGACCGCTGCCGGGCGCCTGCTTGCGCCGAAAGTGACCGAAGCGATCGATCTTCTGGGTGCGGCCTTCTCCGAGATTGCCGACAAGACCGAACATCATCTGCACATCTCGGTGCTGCCGACTGTCGTGTCGAGCTGGCTCGGCCAGCGGCTTGCCTCGTTTCAGACGGCGCATCCGAACATCAGCATCCGCGTCCACATGTCGACCGACTTGATCGACTTCAAGCGCGATGCCATCGATCTCGCGGTACGCAGCGGCGCCGGCGACTGGCCCGGCAACGACGTGTTTCCGCTGTTCCCGCTCGACTACGTGCCGGTCTGCACACCGTCATTCCTGGAGAAGCACCAGCTGAAGGAACCCTCCGACGTGTTGCGGGTCCGGCGCTTCGGCAATGCCAGCTGGTGGCGGCGCTGGATGATCGAGACCGGCGTCGAGCCACCGGCGAGCAACGGCACCGAACTGATCTTCGATGTTCAGGCGATGGATGTCGCGACCACGCTCGCCGACCATGGCATTGCGATCGCCGTCTCGACCTTCCTGATGGAGGAATTGAAGAGCGGCAGGCTCATCCGGCCGTTCGATCATGTCGTTAGGGACGGCCGCGCCTATTGGCTGGTCTATCCGCAGAGTAGCCGGCGTCAAAAGAAGATCCAGGCTTTTCGCGACTGGATCGTTGCCGAAGCGGATGCATCGAACGCGGTGTTGGCGACGGTGATGGATCAATCCTGGTCGCCATCGTCATCTCAAGGCGTGGCCGGGGCATGGCGACTGTGACGGATGAATCCTCATCTCCACATCACCTCAGGCCGTGGCCGGCGCAAGCGCGCTCATCAAACCCGAATAGGACTTGCTGAGCGGCGGCGCGTAGGAGCCGCGCTTGCTGGTGGAAAGTCCTTGCGACACCAGTGCTTCGGCCTGCTTGACCGCGGCCGAGACGCCGTCGATGACCGGTACGCCGTAGTCGGCCTGGAGCATGCGGGCGAGATCCGCCATGCCGGCGCAGCCAAGCACGATCGCCTCGGCGCCGTCCTGATGGAGCGCCAGCTCGATTTCACGCCGGAGCTTGGCAAGAGCGTTGGAACCGTTGTCTTCCAATTCAAGCACGGGAATATCGGCGGCGCGCACCTTCGCCCGGCCGGCCATGCCGTAGTGCCGGGTCAGGTTTTCGATCAGTACCCGCGAACGTTCCAGCGTCGTGACGACGGTGAAGCGCTGCGCCAGCATGGAAGCGGTCGCGACAGCGGATTCGCATAGGCCTACCACCGGGATGCGGGCCAGCGCACGCGCGGCCTCAAGCCCCGTATCGTCGAAGCAGGCGATGACGACGGCGTCCGCGCCTGCGGCTTCGCCGTCACGGATCTCCGCAAGCAGCCCCGGAAGCGCGATCGCACCGTCATAATGCCCCTCGATCGAGGCCGGGCCGGATTTCGACGTGCGGGCGAGGATTTCCGTGTTGGGTTCGGCGACCGCCCGCGCAGCCGCTGCTGCCTTTGACGTCATGGAGGCGGTGGTGTTGGGATTGACGATCAGAATGCGCATCGGGCCTAGCTCAGCTTTGCCTGGCGGCGCCGCAGCATCAGGATGATGGCGAGCGCGACGAGGATGATGGTGAAAGAGAAAAGCGTGGTGACCGTGCCGAGCGCGTAGAGCACCGGCGTCGTCACGTTCGTCGTCATGCCGTAGATTTCGAGCGGCAGGGTATTGTAGCTGCCCGAGGTCATCAGCGTGCGGGCAAACTCGTCATAGGAGAGCGTGAAGCCGAAGAGGCCGACGCCGATCAGGCTCGGGGCAATCATCGGCAGGAGCACGTGGCGAAAGGTCTGCCAGGACGTCGCGCCGAGATCGCGCGCCGCCTCCTCGTAAGCAGGCGAGAACCGGTTGAAGACCGCAAACATGATCAGCACGCCGAAGGGCAGTGTCCAGGTCAGATGCGCGCCGAAACCGGATGAGTACCAGGCGGGTTTCAGACCAAACTGCTGGAAGACAACGCCGATGCCGAGCGAGATGATGATCGACGGCACGACGAGGCTTGCGACGGTCAGATAGAAGAGCGCCGTCGCGCCGCGGAAGCGCCGGCGGAAGGCGAGGCCCGCAAGCAGCGCGACCACGACGTTGACCACCATCACCATCAGCCCGAGCGTGAAGGAACGGCGGAACGAAGCGCCGAAGTCGCCGACCGCCTGCTTCTCGAACAGATTGTAGAACCAGTGCACGGAGACGCCGTTCAGCGGAAAGGTGAGACCGCCGTCCGGTCCCTGAAAGGAGAGGATCAGCACCGCCGAGAGCGGCCCGTAGAGGAACAGCACGAACAGGGTGAAGAAGGCTGCGAGCAGGTAGAAGCCTTTGCCGCGTTTCTCGTGGTTCATGTCAAAGCTCCCTGCGGATATCGACGACGCGCAGGATCGCGGCGACCATCAGGAGAACGACGATCAGGAGAACCACCGCGTTGGCAGCGGCGGCCGGATATTGCAGCAACGACATCTGGTTCTTCATCATCAGCGCCACGGAGGCGCTCTGGCCGCCGGACATGACTTGAACTGTCGAAAAATCCGCCATGACGAGGGTGACGACGAAGATCGAGCCAATGGCGATGCCGGGCTTGGCGAGCGGCAGGATGACGTTCCAGAGGATCTGGCCGCCGGAAGCGCCGCAATCGCGCGCCGCCTCGATCAGCGACCGGTCGATGCGCATCAGCGTGTTGAAGATCGGCGTCACCATGAACAGCGTGTTGAGGTGGACCATGGCAAGCACGACCGCGAAATCGGAATAGAGCAGCCACTCGATCGGCTGCGGGATGAGGCCGAGCTCGATCAGAGTCGAGTTGACGAGGCCGTTGCGGCCGAGCACCGGGATCCAGGAGATCATCCGGATGATGTTGGAGGTCAGGAACGGCACGGTGCAGACGAGGAAGAGCACCATCTGCATGGTGGTGGTGCGGACATGGAAGGCGAGGAAATAGGCGACCCAGAAGCCGATCACCAGTGTCAGCGCCCAAACGAGGACGGTGAACTTCAGCGTGTTGAGATAGGTCTTCCAGGTGACCCAGGAGCCGAGCGTGTCGGCATAGTTCATCGTCAGGAAGTCCGGGTAGAGCCCGGCGAAATCATAGTCCCAGAAGCTGACGACCACGATCGTGAGAATCGGCAGCACGAAGAAGAAGCCGAGGATCAGGGTGAGCGGCAGGGCCTGGATGTAGGAGGCCAGCGTGCGGGGGATGTTGAGGCGCCGAGGTGCCGTCTCTGTTCCGATCTCCCCTGACTGCGATGTCGCAAGTGTCGCCATCTTCGTTCCTCTCTTGTTTTCATCGAATGGGGCTGCCCCTCATCCGCCTGCCGGCACCTTCTCCCCGCAGGCGGGGAGAAGGCAGATGTGGCGCCTCCGGGTCGATCCACACGTATTGTTGGCTTGCGTAACTGCACCGCGCGCCCTTCGTGGCACGTCCCCTCTCCCCGCGAGCGGGGAGAGGGTTAGTCCTCGGGTTTAACCCGAGGAGAGGGGCAGCACCTCAGTGTGGGCGTTGCCGCTAAGCCGCGATGAACTCGTTCCAGCGCTTGATCATGTAGCGGTCCTCGTCCATCACCGAGTTCCAGCAGGCGACCTTGCCCATGCGCTCGTCGAACGAGCCGCCGTCGCGCACCGCACCCGCTTTCTCCATGATCTTGCCCTCGGGCGAGAGGATGTCGCCCTTGGCGGGTTTGCCTTCGACCCAGTAACCCCACTCGTCCTCGGACATGAAGCCCTTGGCGGTTTCCATCGCGGCGGAGTAGTAGCCCTGGCGGTTGAGGTAGGCGCCGACCCAGCCCGACAGGTACCAGTTGATGTATTCGTAAGCAGCATCGAGCTGGGCGCCCTCTAGATGCGCGGCAAGGCCGAGGCCGCCGCCCCAGGCGCGGTAGCCTTCCTTCAGCGGCTGGTACTTGCAGGCGATGCCCTTGGAGCGGACGGCAGCGACGGCCGGAGACCACATGGACTGGATGACAACTTCGCCCGAGGCCATCAGGTTGACGCTCTCGTCGAAGGACTTCCAGAAAGCGCGGAACTGTCCGTCTTGCTTGGCCTTGATCAGGAAGTCGATCGTCTTGTCGATCTCGTCCGTGGTCATGTTGCCCTTGTCGGCATATTTGATGTTGCCCATCGCCTCCATGATCATCGCCGCATCCATGATGCCGATCGATGGAATGTTGAGGATCGCGGTCTTGCCCTTGAAGGCCGGGTCCATGATGTCGGCCCAGGTCGAGATCTCGCGGCCGACGAGATCGGGGCGAATGCCGAGCGTGTCGGCGTTATAGATCGTCGGGATCAGCGTCATCCAGTCGGTCGGCGACCTGGCGAAGGTCTTTGAATCCTGCGCGTCGACGAAGCCGACGGTGTGCGGCGCCGTGCCTTGCGCAACGACGCTCTCGGGCTTCAACTTGCCATCGATGAACAGCGGCACGATCTTGTCGAAGTACTTGATCTTCTTCACGTCCATCGGCTGCATCACGCCGGCCGGAAAGACCTTCTTGGCGATCCAGTATTCGATGTCGGCAATGTCGTAGGAGTCTGGCTGGGTCACCGCGCGCTGGGCTGCGGCGTCGGAATCGGTCGCCGTCATCTCCAGCGTGATGCCGAGGTCTTCCTTGCACTTCTCGGCGATCGCATTGATGTTGGAAACGCCGGTGCCGAACTGGCGCAGCGTGATCGGGTTCTGCGCCCAGATCGTTGGGAACCCGGTGATCACACCGGAGCCGGCGATCGCGCCGACGGCGGCAGCGCCGGTCTTGAGCAGCGAACGGCGTGTCAGGCCGCTCGCAGGTTTCTCGGTCTTGGTTTCAGTCGTCATGGCAGTTCCCCTTCTTGTGATGGTTGATTAGCTCATGCGGAAAGGCGGCCGAGGGGGACGACGTCCTCCAGGGTCCAGCTCAGGGACACCGCGTCGCCGACCGCGACGGGCTTGCTGAAATAGTCGGCGTCGCTGACGATCACCGTGAAGTCGTCGCTGCCGGCGCCGATGGCGGTGAGCTTCACCGAGGCGCCGCGGTATTCGATGTTGGAAACCACGGCCTGGAAGCCGAGGCCCTTGTCGCCCGATGTCGCGAGCCGCACGCGATCGGTGCGGATGCCGATGTCGATCGGCCGGCCGATTTCCTGACCGATGTCGCGCACCGAGAAGGTCTGACCTTCCATCGTCTCCATCTCGACAATGTCGTCGCTGATCGCCCGGACTTTGCCGGAGAGCACATTGTGGTCGCCCATGAAGCGCGCGACGAAGGCGGTTGACGGCCGTTCGAACACGGTTCGGGGTGCCGCCGCCTGTTCGATCCGGCCGTTGTTCATGATGACGATGAGATCGGCGAGCGCCATCGCCTCTTCCTGGCTGTGGGTGACATGCACGAAGGTGATGCCGAGCGACTTCTGCAGCTTCTTCAGTTCGGCGCGCATGCGGATTTTCAGGAACGGGTCGAGAGCCGAGAGCGGTTCGTCGAGCAGCAGCGCTTCCGGCTCGGTGATCAGGGCGCGCGCCAGCGCCACGCGCTGCTGCTGACCGCCTGAGAGCTGGGCCGGACGCCTGGTGCCATAGGCCCCCATCTGCATCAGCTTCAGCATGTCGAGCGCCTTGGCGCGCCTGATCTCACGGTCGACGCCCTTCATCTTCAGGCTGAAGGCGACATTGTCGATGAGGTCGAGATGCGGGAACAGCGCATAGGACTGGAACATCATCGCCGTGCTGCGTTTGGCCGGCGGGAAATCGGTGACGACGACATTGCCGAGCCTGAGATCGCCCGAGGAAATGCTCTCGTGGCCGGCGATCATGCGCAGGGTTGAGGTCTTGCCGCAGCCGGACGGACCGAGGAAGCAGCAGTAGCTGCCGGCGGGGATTTTCAGGCTGATCGAATGCACGGCCGTGGTCGCGCCATACATCTTGGAAACGGAAACGATATCGATCTCTGCGGCTTTCGACATGAGGCGTTCTCCTTGCATCAAAGAAGAAGCATCAATCGTGCCAAGTCTGATCGTCGTGCCTAAGGCTATGTTTTATAGCGGGAATGGCCGTTTTTGGTGCCGGATGCGGTCGTCGACGGTTCAGGGCGACTGCTCATGATTTGGGCTTTTCGTCGTCAATATGCGCAAATTATTGTATACGATAACGTGAAATTTTGAGCACAACGGCCGCGGCACCTCCGCCGGGGTAGGCAAGAGCGAATTTGGCGACCGCTTGGCATTCCTGAAGGTGACGCTTTCATGGAGAAACTGAAAATCAGCTGAGAACGGCTGTTACCAAACTGACATGGCAGCTCCCTAAAGACTGCGGCCAACCACGGCGGAAGGGAGATGCGCATTCTCCGACGCCAATGCCCGCAGCCATCGTCGGAGGCCCGTTTCCCATGAAGATCGTCCAGATCAGCGACACCCATCTCAGCCCCGCCAAAAGCCACTTCAACGGCAATTGGGAACCGGTTCGCGCCTGGATCGAGGACGTCGCACCCGATCTCGTCATTCACACCGGCGACGTGACGATCGATGGTGCCGACCACGAAGACGACATCACCTTTTCGCTTGGCCTGCTCGGCCAACTCTCGATGCCGGTTCTGACCGTGCCCGGCAATCACGATGTCGGCCATCTGCCGGGCTCGCACCAGCCGGTCGACCCGTTGCGGCTTGCCCGCTGGCGCGGCCTTGCCGGCCCCGACTACTGGGTTTCCGATCACGCCGGCTGGCGGCTGGTCGGTCTCAACAGCCTGCTCTTCGGCTTCGAGGACGAAGAGGAAGAAAAGCAGTTCGCCTGGCTGGAAGATCAGTTGCAGGGCCGTGACGGGCGCAAGGTTGCCGTCTTCGCCCATAAGCCGCTGTTCGTCGATGACCCCAACGAAGGCGACACCGGCTATTGGGGCATTCGCCCCCGCCAGCGCCAGCGCCTCTTTGATCTGTTTGCCACTTCTGACGTGGTGTTGCATGCCAGCGGCCACCTGCATTGGGCCTGGACCGGCGAACATGCCGGAATGTCGCTCGTCTGGGCGCCACCGACCTCCTTCATCATCGACACGCTGGAGCGGCCGATGCCGGGCGAGCGGCTGGTCGGCGCCGTCGTGCACGTGTTCACCGACGACGACGTGTCCAGCGAAATCATCCGGGTTCCAGGGGTTGTCAACCACGTGCTCGATCCGATCGTCGAACAGGTCTACCCGCTCGCCGCGAAGAAGAAGATCCAGGTGGAGGCGGCGCAATGAGCGTACTTTCGCTTCGCGCGATCACCAAGTCCTATGGCGGTAACGCCATCCTCAAAGGCGTCAGCCTGGAAGCCGAAGCGGGTGAGTTCATCGCGCTCGTTGGCCCCTCTGGCTGCGGCAAGAGCACGCTTCTGCGCATTGTTGCCGGCCTTGACCATGGCGATACCGGCGAGATCGTCATCGGCGGCAAGAACGTTGCACGCATGCCCGCGGCCGATCGCAACGTCGCGATGGTCTTCCAGTCCTATGCCCTCTATCCGCATCTGACAGCGGGCCAGAACATCGCCGTGCCGCTTGCCATGCGGCGTCTGACGGCGATGCAGCGCCTTCCCGTCATCGGCAATCTTCTGCCCGGGCAAAAGCAGGTCCGAACCGATATCCAGCGTCAGGTCAAGGACATGGCGCTGGCGCTGAAGATCGATCATCTGCTCGACCGCAAGCCCGGCCAGATGTCCGGCGGCCAGCGCCAGCGCGTGGCGCTTGCGCGCGCCATGGTACGCCGCCCGGCCGTCTTCCTGATGGATGAGCCGCTCTCCAACCTTGACGCCAACCTGCGGGTCCATGCCCGGGGCGAGATCGTCGACCTTCATCGCCGTGCTGGCGTACCGACGCTCTACGTCACCCATGACCAGTCGGAAGCGCTGTCGATGGCCGACCGGGTGGCGGTGATGATTGGCGGTAACCTGCTGCAGCTGGCGAGCCCGAAGGAGATCTACGACAACCCCGCCCACATCGAGGTCGCCCGCTTTCTTGGCCAGCCGAAGATCAACGTGCTTGCGACCCGCGCCGATGCTGCCAGCATCGTGCGCTTCGGCGATCTCGTGCTGCTGGCAAAACGGGGGCAGGCACCGGATCAGCCGGTGCAACTCGCCGTCCGTCCGGAATTCGTTCGCTTCCACCCGACAGGCACCGGCCGCCTGACCGCGCGGGTCGAGCGCATGGAGTTTCTCGGCTCGGAGGTGATCCTCCATGCCCGTCTTGACGCGATCGGCGAGGTGATGACGTCGAAGGCGTCGCCATCCGAGGCCGCCTCGCTCAGTCTTGGCCAGCCGGTCGACGTCGAGATCATGGCCGAGCGCGCGATGCTCTTCGGCCAGGACGGCGCGCGCCTTCAGGCCGAGCCGGTTGCGATTGCCGCCACGGTGGAGAAGGTCCATGGCTAGCGTTGGGACCTTCGAAGCCGTGACCGTCGAGCCCGCGACGCGTGAGGCCCGCATCGCCTGGCTGCTCGCCCTTCCGGCGATTGTCCTGCTCTTCCTCTTCATTCTGCTGCCGACGCTGGCGGTGATCGTGCTCGGCTTCACCGATTTCGAGCTCGGCTACGGCAGCTTTCGCTTCGTCGGCTTCGAGAACTATGCCGAGCTCTTCGGCGACCGGACCTTCCGCCGCTCGCTCTGGAACACGGCGGTCTATACGGTGATCGTCACGCCGGTCTCGATCGTGTTGGCGCTGGCGATCGCCATGCTGATCGAGGCGGAAAGCAAGGGCAGGGCCTTCTTCCGCACAGTCTATTTCCTGCCGGTCGCCTCGCTGCTCGTTGCCATGGCAACGGTCTGGCAGTTCCTCTTCCATCCGACCATCGGCCCGATCAACACCTTCCTCGCCCTCTTTGGCATTGCCGGTCCCAACTGGCTCGGCGCTTCCAGCACCGTGCTCTACGGCCTGTCGATTATCGGCATCTGGCAGTCCGTCGGTTTCAACATGGTGCTGTTTCTCGCCGGCCTCACCGCCATCCCGCGCGAACTCTATGCGGCGGCGGAAGTCGACGGCGCGAAATCCTGGTTCGACCGCTTTCGCCTCGTGACCTGGCCGATGCTCGGACCGACGACGCTGTTCGTCGCCACCATCAGCATCATCAATTCGGTGAAGGTGTTCGAGACGGTGAAGACGCTGACCGAGGGTGGGCCGAACAAGGCGTCGGAGGTGCTGCTTTTCACGATCTACCAGGAGGGCTTCGTCTACCTGCGCGTCGGCTACGCTTCGGCGATGACCGTCGCCTTCCTCGCAATCCTCGTCGTCCTGATGTTCCTGCAGTACCGCGTGCTTGACCGGAAGGTGCATTACGCATGACCAACGCTCTTTCCGTTGCACGCATTGCCCGTCTGACGGTGCTCTCGCTTGGCGCTCTCCTCTTCCTCGCGCCCTACATCTTCATGGTCTCGACCGCCGGCAAGGCGCAGAGCGAGATCTTCTCCTCGTCGCTGTCGCTGATCCCGCAGCAGTGGTCCTACATCGAGAATTTTTCGAAGGCCCTGTCGCGGGTCTCGATGACGACGCTGCTCTTCAACGGCGTCATCGTCTGCGCCCTCATCTTCGTCATCCAGATCGTCGTTGCCATCCCTTGCGCCTATGCCATGGCGAAGCTGAAGTTCCGCGCCGCGCGGACCATGATGGTCCTCGTCATGCTCGGCCTGCTCGTGCCGATCCATGCGACGGCGCTGCCGATCTACGTGGCCTTCGACAAGTTGTCGGTGCTGAACAGCTACACGGCCCTTGTGGCGCCTTTTTCGATCTCGGTTTTTGCGATCTTCCTGTTCCTGCAGTTCTTCCGCGCTATGCCCGACGACCTGATCCATGCGGCAAGGCTCGATGGCATGTCGGAGGCCGGCATCGTCGCGCGCGTCATCGTGCCGAATGCCTGGCCGGCGATCACCGCCTTTGCGATCTTCTCGGTGGTTGCCCACTGGAACGATCTCTTCTGGCCGCTGATCGTCGTCACAAACCAGGATTACGCCACGCCCCCGCTCGGCCTGCTCTATTTCCGCGCCGCGGAAGCCGGCGACGACTACGGCGCGCTAATGGCCGCGACCCTCATCATCACCCTTCCCCTCGTGAGCGCATTTCTGCTGGCTCAGAAGCGCTTCGTCGAGGGCATCACCATGACCGGTCTCAAAGGCTGAACGGTCCAACCTGGAGCGCAACCCATGACACATCTGAGACAGCTTTTTACCGCGGCTGCCGCATCGCTGATGCTTGCCGCACCCGCCTATGCCGAGACACAGCTGACGGTGCATTATCCGATGCCCGGATTCTTCAAGGACGTGATGGACACGATCTCGAAGAAGTTCATGGAAGAAAACCCCGACATCAAGATCACCTTCGCCAACCCCTCGGCGACCTATGAGGAAGGCATCCAGACGATCATGCGTCAGGCGGGTACCGCCGAAATGCCGGATCTCACCTTCATCGGCCTCAACCGCCTGCGCATGGTCAACGAGCGTGACATTCCCGTCGACCTCGGCCCGTTCATCGCCAAGGACGGAAACATGGCCGAACAGGGCTTTTCGGAAAACATCCTGAAGCTTGCCCAGGTCGGCGGCAAGCAGGTGGGCCTTGCCTTCGCCACCTCCAACCCGATCATGTATTACAACGCCGATCTGGTGCGCAAAGCCGGCGGCGACCCGGAAAACCCGCCAAAGACCTGGGACGAGGTCATCGCGCTCGGCGGCAAGATCAAGGCGCTCGGCGACGGTAACGAAGGCATCGACTTCCGCTGGCAGGGCGACGACTGGATGTTCTCGGCACTACTCTTCGGTGCCGGCGGCGACATGCTGAGTGCTGACGAAAGCAAGGTTGCGTTCAATGGCCCCGAAGGCGAGAAGGCCGTCGAAGTGCTCGACCGCATGGTCAAGGAAGGCGGTCTGCCTGTTCTGACCAAGCAGGCCGGCGAACAGGCCTTCGTTGCCGGCAAGATCGGCTTTGCCTTCCAGACGACCGGGGCCCTGCGCAACACGATCAAGAATGTCGGCGACAAGTTCGACCTGCGGACCGCCCATATCCCTCTGATCGATCCGGTGAATGGCAAGCTGCCGACCGGCGGCAATGCCGTCGTCATCCTGACCCGCGACGCCGAAAAGCAGGAAGCTGCCTGGAAGTTTGCGAAGTTCGCCGCCGGCCCCTATGGCGCGTCGGTCGTCGTTCCCGGCACCGGCTACGTGCCGAACAACGAGCTTGCCGCCAAGTCGCCGGAGTATCTGGCCAACTTCTACAAGGAAAACCCGCTGTTTCGCGCCGGTCTCGAACAGATGCCGCGCATGCGCCCCTGGTATGCTTTCCCGGGCAGCAACGGCGTGAAGGTCACGCAGACGATCGTCGAAAACCTCTCGCGCATCGTCGAACAGACGGCAACCCCGAAGGAAGCGCTGGACGAGGCCGCGGCCGAAGTCGAAAGCCTGCTGCCGCGCAGCTGAACCAACCTTTTGTGACGTTTGTCGCCGCCCCGGAGGAAACTTCGCGGGCGGCGTTTTTCATGCCGGCGCGATGTCAGCAGGCGAGGAGAGCTTCTCCGATTGCCTGGTTTCGAGGCTAGAGATGCCGAACGGTCCCGCCGGGATAGAGCCGGCCGTCGAGGGTGAGATGGCGGCAGCGCGAGGCATTCTCGGCCATGTCGAGCAGCAGCGCTGCTGCGGCGAGCCCCATGTCGCCGTCGGGCATCGCGATCGTCGTGAGCGTCGGGCTCATCAGCCGCCCGAGCGCAATGCCGTCGAAGCCGGCGACCGAGACGTCGGCCGGCACCGACAGTCCCTCGCGACGCAAGGCCGCGATGACGCCGAGAGCGAGAAGGTCATTGGAGGCGATGATTGCCGTTGGGCGATGGTGGGCGATGACGACGCTGAGGTCTAGGTTCTCATAGCCGTCGACGAAGGGGATCTCGACGGCTTCCAGCGGCGCGACGCCGGCTTCCCGCATCGCCACGCAATATCCTTCGTAGCGCAGGCGCGCCCGGTCGGACGAGTGAAAGTGGCCAGAGACGACGACAATGCGGCGGTGCCCATGCGCCAGGATATGCCGGGTCAGTTCGAAGCCGGCACGATAATTGTCGACGGTAACCGCGGCGGCGAAACGGGCGACGGGCCGGTTGTTGAGAAGCACCGTCGGCGGCAATGCCGCCGACAGCGCCTCGCTGGTGCGGGCATCGCAGAGCGTCAGGATCAGGCCGGTCGGGCGCTGTTCGAGCAGCGAGCGCACGGCGCGGGCTTCCAGTGCCGGGTCGTAATTGGATTGGGCGATCAGCACGCCGTGGTTGGCCGCCTGCAGTCGGTGCTGGATGCCGGCGAGCGAGGCGGCAAAAACCGGGTTTGTGACGCTCGGCACCAGCACGCCGACGATCGGCTGGCTGCGGCTGGCGGTGCGCCCTGCAGCCGGAGGCGGCCGATAACCAAGTTCGGCGGCCGCCCGGCGTACGCGGCGCACCATCTCGTCGCTGACCGGCCCTTCGCCGGTGAGCACGCGCGAGACAGTCGCCAGCGAGCAGCCGGCATGAAAGGCGATCTGTTGAAGGGTAGCCATCGCCGCCCTCTAGCCGATCCCCATGACAGCAGATTGAAGGAAGCGGCGCCGGTTTTCCACTTCGGGAATGAATTATTATTCATCGCGTGAATTATATTGACACTCACCGAGTCCGCCGCTTTAATCGTGACTGTCGGAAGTCGAGGAGGAGTTCCGGCGAACTCATACATTCAGCGGTCGCAGGAAGCGACCCTATCGGTTTTTGGGAGGGGCTTCGGCCTCGAGGAGGAAGCGTGCGCAAATTTTTCAGCACGACCGCTCTGGCGGTCATTGCATCATCGGCTTTGGCAAGTTCGCTTTGGGCCACTTCGGCGAGTGCAGAGACGGCGAACCCGTTTCGCTGCCAGCCCGGCGAAAAATACGTCATGAACGTCATGGTCTCGGGCGTCGAATACTGGTTCCCGGTCTATGAGATGTTCAAGCAGGCCGGCCAGCAGCTCGGCTGCGAGACCGAATATACCGGCACGCCGGAATACGACGTCAACAAGCAGATCGCCACCTTCGACCAGGCGCTCGCCCAGAACCCGGCCGGCATTCTGGTGCATCCGATGAACTCCGATCCGTTCATCGAACCGATCAACCGGGCGATCGATCAGGGCACGGCGGTCGTCACCTTCGCAGCGGACTCGCCGTTGTCGAAGCGCGTCTCCTTCATCACCTCGGACAACACCCGCGAAGGCACCTATGCCGCCGACGCGATTGCCGAGAAGATGGGTGGCAAGGGCGAGTATGCGGTCCTCGAAAACCCCGGTCAGGACAACCACGACAAGCGCATCGCCGCCTTCGTCGCCCGCATGGGGGAAAAGTGGCCCGAGATGAAACTTGTCGGCCGCGCCGCCTCCAACCAGGATCCGAACAAGGCCTATCAGGGACTGATGAGCCTCATCCAGGCCAATCCGAACCTCGGCGCCGTGTTCATGCCGGAAGCGAACTCGGCAATCGGTGCTGCCCAGGCCAGCAAGGAAAGCGGCGGCAAGGTGCTGGTCATGTGCGCCGACGTCAACGCCAACATTCTCGACATGATCAAGGCCGGCGAAGTCTTCGGTTCGATCAACCCGAACCAGGGTATGCAGGGCTACATGGGCTTCATGTTGCTCTGGCTCGCGAAACACCCGGAACTGATCGACCCGATGAACGACGCCAAGCGCTCGGGCTTCAACCCGATGAGCATCCCCGTCGTCGACAACGGCCTTTCCATCGTCACCGCCGAAAATGCCGATGACTTCTACTGGGACAAGTACCTGAAGCGTCGTGGTACCAAGGGTATCGACGAGTAAGGATACGACTTGGCTGCCCGGCGTGCGTCGGGCAGCCAGTGATGCGGGTGGAGGACGGCATGGCAGCACAACCGGTTCTGGAGGTCCGGCGCGTCACCAAGCATTTCGGTGCGGTGAAGGCGTTGACGGAGGTGAATTTTCAGCTGGAGCGGGGAGAAATCCACGCGCTCTGCGGCGAGAATGGCGCAGGCAAGTCCACGCTGATGAACATCATTGCCGGCGTGTTGCAGCCGAACGACGGTGACGTGCTGGTCGACGGCGCGCCGGTCAAAATCGGCTCGCCGGCGATCGCCCAGACGCTCGGCATCGGCCTCGTCCACCAGGAAATAGCCCTCTGCCCGGATGCGACGGTGGCGGAGAACATGTTCATGGCTGCCACCAACCGCCGCCGCTCGCCGCTGATGAACTACGGCGCGCTGGAGCGTGAGGCCCAGCTCGTGATGAACCGGCTTGCACTGATCGATGTTCGCCGCAAGGTCGCCGACCTCGGCATTTCCAGCCAGCAGCTTGTCGAGATCGCAAAGGCGCTGACGCTCGATTGCCGCGTGTTGATCCTCGACGAGCCGACCGCGGCACTGACGGAGGCCGAAGCCCAGGCGCTGTTCGGCATCATCCGTGACCTCAAGGCCGCGGGTATTTCGATCATCTATATCAGCCACCGCATGGCCGAGATTTTCTCACTCTGCGACCGCGTCACGGTGTTTCGCGACGGCCGCCATGTGGTGACGGAAAATATCGCCGACGTGACGCCCGACGATGTCGTGCGTCGCATGGTCGGCCGCGAAATCAGCCAGCTCTATCCGCCGAAACAGGCGCCGAACGCGCGCTCGGACGAGACCATTCTTTCCGTGCGGCAGCTTGGCGATGGCGATCGCATCGACAATGTGTCCTTCGACCTGAAGCGCGGCGAAATCCTCGGCATCGGTGGCCTGATCGGTTCGGGCCGCACCGAGATTGCCGAGGCGATCTGTGGCCTCAGAGCCAGGTCGAAAGGCGAGGTCGCGTTGCGCGGAAAAGTCCAGCGCATCGCCAACTACCGCGACGCGGTCAACGCCGGCATCGTCTACCTGTCGGAAGACCGCAAGGGCTCCGGCGTCTTCACCGAGCTGTCGATCGCCCAGAACATATCCGTGCTCGATCTGAAGACGCTGACCGGTCCGCTTGGATTGTTGAACGCGAGGGCCGAAGCCGATCTTGCCCGCGATTTCGTGCGCCGCCTCGGCGTGCGCATGGGCGGCATCGACATGCCGGTGTCGTCGCTTTCGGGCGGCAACCAGCAGAAAGTGGCAATCGCCAAGCAACTGGCCGTCCGCCCGCAGGTGATCCTGATGGACGAACCAACGCGGGGCATCGATGTCGGCGCGAAATCCGAGATCCACAGGCTGCTGCGCGAGCTTGCGGAGACCGGCATCGGCATCGTCGTCATCTCATCGGAACTGCCGGAACTGCTCGGGCTCTGCGACCGGGTTCTGGTGGTGCGCGAGGGCGCGATCGCCGGCGAACTTAACGATAGTGACATGAGCGAGGAGGCGGTGATCCGTCTGGCGTCCGGCGTGACGCAGACGGATCGGATCGCAACGGGCAGGACAACACATGTCGCCTGAAAGAACGGAAAGAGCCGGGGAGGCGGAAATGGCAGTGGATACGATGGTTGCAACCGAGAGGCAGGCGCCGGCCTGGAAACGCATCGGCACGATGCGCGAGGCAGGGCTGATCGCGATCATCCTGGCACTTGGCATCATCATGAGCTTTGCCTCGCCGCATTTTCTCACCTTCGGCAACATGCGCGCCATGCTGATGAGCTTTTCGGTTGAAGGCATCGTCGTTGTCGGCATGACGATCCTGTTGATCGTCGGCGGTATCGACCTCGCCGTCGGTTCTGTCGTCTGCTTCGCCATGGTGCTCGCCGGTTCGCTGTTTTTGGCCGGCGTCGATCCCTGGACGGCCTCGCTGGTCGGAATTCTCGCCAGCAGCATGATCGGCATGATCATGGGCTTCTTCGTGACCGTGGTCGGCCTCAACCATTTCATCACGTCGCTGGCGGCGATGGTCATCGTGCGCGGCCTCTGCCTCGTCATCACCAAGGGTACGCCGCTGTCGCTCTTCACGCTGCCTGCCTCATTCAAGGCGGTGGGGCAGGGCACGTTCCATGGTGTCCCTTATGTCATCCTGATCTTCGTCGCCGTCGTGATCCTGTTCGACTTCCTGCTGCGTCGTGCCACCGCCTTCCGCAAGGTGTTCTATACGGGCAGCAACGAGAAGGCGGCGCTCTACTCGGGCATCAAGACCAAGCAGGTGAAGTTCTGGGTGACGGTGCTCTGCTCGACGCTCGCGGGTGTCGCCGGCGTCATCTATATGTCGCGCTTCGGGGCGGCGACGCCGACCTTCGGTGTCGGCATGGAACTCAACATCATCGCCGCGGCCGTCATCGGCGGCGCCTCGCTCAACGGCGGCTCCGGCACGATCCTCGGCGCCATTCTCGGCATGGCCCTGCTTTCGGTCGTCACCAGCTCTTTGATCCTTCTCGACGTGTCCGTCTATTGGCAGGACATGATCAAAGGCTGCATTCTCCTGGCTGCCGTTTCCATCGACCACTTGCTGCACAAGCGGAAGGCCGTCTGACCATGCCGATTGCCAAACCCACACTCTCCCCGGTTTCGAATGCCCGCGAGGAACTTGTCGTCGCCAGGCAGATGCACCAGGCGCTGGTCCTGCACTTCCTCGAAGGGCTGACCCAGTCGCAGATCGCCGACCGGCTCGGCATCTCGCAGCCGACCGTCAACCGGCTGATCAAGCGCGGCCGCCAGCTCGGCCTCGTCGAAATCAAGATCAAGTCGCCGATCGAACCGCTGGTCGACATGGAAGAGCAGCTGCTTGCGATCGGCGGCATCCGCCGGGCGATCGTCGTGCCGACGGTTTCTGACAACCAGCAGACCGCGCTTCAGGCGGTCGGCGAGGCGGCAGCAAGGCTGCTGCTTGAAGAGATCGGCGACGGCGACACCATCTGCATCACCGGCGGCAAGGGCGTCAGCGCCGTCGTCGCGGGGCTCCAGGCGCCGCGCCGCTTCGATGTCGAGGTGATCCCGGCGACCGGCTGCGTCCAGGGCAAGCACTATACCGACGTCAACCACGTCTCGACGCTGATGGCCGACCGGCTCGGCGGTCGCTCCTTCCAGATCCACGCGCCGCTCTTTGCCGACAGCGCCGCCGAGCGCGCGATGCTGATCAACATGCGCTCGGTCGCCGATGTTTTCGGCAGGGCGCGTGAGGCGAAGGTCGCGGTGGTCGGCATCGGCTCAATCCTGTCGGACGATTCGAGTTACTACGACCTGCATCCGTCCTCGAGCACCGACCGGGCGGCGATCGAACGATCCGGCGCAAGCTGCGAACTCTTGGCCCACCTGCTCGATGACAAGGGCCAGGTCTGCGACTACAGCCTCAATCGTTCGCTGGTTTCGCTGACGCTTCAGGAGTTTGCCTCGATCCCGATGAAGATCGGCGTGGCGAGTGGGCCGAACAAGGCAGGACCGATCCTCAGCGTCATGCGTGGGCGGCATCTCGACACACTGGTGACGGACGAAGCGACCGGCGAGCGGGTGCTCGCAATGGCTAGTGAAAAGGGACTTCTGGCATGAGTGGGGATCAATTGATGCGGGAGATCGGCCGTTCGGGCGTGAAGGCTTCGGCCGTCGGGCTCGGCACCTGGGCGATCGGTGGCTGGATGTGGGGCGGCACCGACGAACGGGAATCGATCGCTGCGATTCAGGCTTCGCTCGACGCCGGTGTGACGCTGATCGACACGGCGCCGGCGTATGGCCTCGGCCGCTCGGAGGAGATCGTCGGCAAGGCATTGGTCGGCCGGCGCGACAAGGCGGTCATTGCCACCAAATGTGGGCTCGTCTGGCACACCGACAAGGGCCGGCACTTCTTCGACCAGGACGGCAAGCCTGTGCATCGCTATCTCGGCCGCGACGCGATCCGTCACGAGGTGGAGCAGAGCCTGAAGCGGCTCGGCACCGACTATATCGACCTCTATATCACCCACTGGCAGGACCCGACGACGCCGATCGAGGAAACGGTTGCAGCACTCGAAGAGCTGCGCCAGGCGGGCAAGATCAGGGCGATCGGCGCCAGCAATGTCGGCCGAAGCGAACTGGAGCAGTACATCGCGATCGGAGGGCTCGATGCAATCCAGGAACGCTTCAGCATGATTGATCGCGAGATCGAGGCGGAGCTGTTGCCGCTGACGAGGCGCAACAATGTGGCGACGCTCAGCTATTCGTCGCTGGCGCTGGGGCTTCTCTCGGGTGGCATCGGACCAGAGCGGGTGTTTTCCGGCGACGACCAGCGGCGTGACAATCCGCGCTTTTCGGTCGGCAATCGCGAGAAGGTCGCGGCGTTTGCAAAGACGATCCGGCCAATCGCAGATAAACATGGCGCGACGATTGCCCAGATCGTGATTGCCTGGACGCTTGCCCAGGAGGGTGTGACCTTTGCGCTTTGCGGTGCCCGCAATCCGGCGCAGGCGCTCGACAATGCCCGGGCCGGAACGATCCGGCTCGATCAGGACGACCTTTCGACAATCGACGCGGCGGTCGCCGCGAAGCTGGCGAACATGGACAGGTAACGGGCTGGCATCATGAACCGTGAAGAGATTTTCAACGGGCTCGCCGAGAGCCCGAAGGTAGACGTGTGCGTCCTTGGCGGCGGCATCAATGGCCTCAGCGTCTTTCGCGAACTGGCGCTGCAGGGGGTGAACGTGCTGCTCGTCGAGAAGCACGACTACTGTTCGGGCGCGAGTGCGGCGCTGTCGCGCATGGTTCATGGCGGCTTGCGTTATCTCGAAAACGGCGAGTTCAGCCTTGTTCGGGAATCGCTGGTGGAGCGTGACCGGTTGCTGAAGAACGCGCCGCATTACGTTGCGCCGTTGCCGACGACCGTGCCGATCTTCGACATCTTCTCGGGGCTCGCCAACGGTGCGGTGCGCTTCCTCGGCCTGACGCGGCGCCCGAGCCGCCGCGGTGCGGTCGCGGTCAAGATGGGCCTCGGCATTTATGACTTCCTGACGCGGAAGCGCGCGCTCATGCCGAAGCACGCGTTCCGCGGGCGGCGCGCCACGCTGTCGCGTTGGCCGGCGCTCAACCCGCAGATCAAAAGTTCGGCCACTTACTACGACGCCTGGGTCAGCCAGCCCGAACGTCTCGGCATCGAGCTTCTGAAGGATGGGCTTGCCGCTGGATCCCATGCCCGCGCGGTCAACCATGCGGAACTGACGTTGACGGCGCCGGGGCGCTACGAACTCAAGGACGGCGTGACCGGCACTGTCGCCGCCATCGAACCGGCGTTGATCATCAACGCCACCGGCGGCTGGATCGACATCGCCAACGGCGCACTGTTCTCGAAGGCATCGAGGCCGGCGCCGCTGATGGGCGGCACCAAGGGATCGCACCTCATCATCGACAATCCCGAGCTCATGGAAGCGCTCGACGGGCACATGATCTATTACGAGAACGAGGATGGCCGCATCTGCATCCTCTTTCCCTATCTCGGCAAGGTGCTGGTGGGCTCGACCGACATCCGCGTCGATGACCCGGAAACGGTCCGCTGCGAGCCGGACGAGCGCGACTACATCCTCCAGTCTCTCGCTTTCGTCCTGCCTGACATCAAGATCCGGCCGGAAGAGGTGGTCTTCCAGTTTTCGGGCGTGCGGCCGCTGCCGGCAAGCGAAGACAGTTTTACGGGACGCATCCCGCGCGACCATTTCTGCACCTTTGTCGAGACGGGCGACAACGGCCCGCCGGTGCTGTGCATGATCGGCGGCAAGTGGACGACGTTCCGATCCTTCGGCGAACTGGCGGCCGATCTCGCGCTGGAACGCCTGGAACGCCAGCGCCGAGTGGCTACCGGCGACCGCGCAATTGGCGGCGGCCGGCATTTCCCTTCCGATCGCGAGGCCTGGATCCACGATGTCGCGCTGGCGACCGGTCTTTCCAAGGAGCGGATGCGCACGCTTCTTGCGCGCTACGGAACGGACTCGACGCTGATTGCCGACTTCATTGCCGTGGGCAGCGACCATGTTCTTCCGCATCCCGGTTACTCGGCGCGCGAGCTGCAGTTCCTGATCCGCAACGAGGCCGTCGAGCACCTCGACGATCTGCTCCTGCGCCGCACGACGCTGGCGATATCGGGCGAGCTCTCGCTCGACATGACCGACGCTGCTCTCGCTTTGCTGGCGCATGAAAAACACTGGCCGCCGGCCCGCGCCGCACACGAGCGTGAACGCTTTCTCACCCTCCTCGCCGCGCGCCACGGCGTCGACGAGGAAACCCTTTCCGCACGGAACGAACAAAGGAGTGCATTATGCGAAACAACAGCAAGGTCCGGATGAACCGTCTCTTCGGTGGTGGACGTTGCCTCGATGTCGCGATCGACCATGGCGTCTGCAACGAACCATCGTTCCTCAATGGCCTCGAAGACATGTCGGCGGTGGTCAAGGCGCTGGTTGCCGCCAGCCCTGACGCGATCCAGATGAATTTCGGCCAAGCCGATCTGCTGCAGGAGGTTCCGGGCAAGGACAAGCCGGCGCTGGTCATGCGGCTCGACATGGGCAATCCTTACAACCGCATTCGCCACCGGCACATGTGGGCTGTGCTGCAGAACGAGGCCGAGCCGCTGATCGGCGCCTTGGCGATGGACGCGGCCTGCGTCGTCGTCAACCTGTTCATGCTGCCGGATGAGCCCGATCTCTTCCGGCAATGCGTCGCCAACATTTCGCGCGTCCGGGCCGATTGCGACAAATACGGCATGCCGTTGATGATCGAGCCGCTGGTCATGCAGCCGGTCACCGAGCATGGCGGCTACATGGTCGATGGGGATGCCGAGAAGATCGTGACGCTGACCCGCCTTGCGCGCGAGATGGGTGCCGATATCGTCAAGGCGGACCCAACAACCAATGCGGAGGATTTCCACAGGGTCGTCGAGGCGGCGCGCTGCCCGGTTCTGGTGCGCGGCGGCGGCAAGGAAGACCTGCGCAACGTCTTTGACAAATCGGCGGCCTTGATGCGCCAGGGCGCAATGGGCATGGTCTATGGACGGAACATCTACCAGCACGCCAATCCGAGCGCCGTCGTTAGCGGCCTGATGGCGATCATCCATGAGGATGCCAGCGGCGAGGAAGCCTACGCGCTTTACCAGCGCGGTTGAGAATGACTGGGACGTGTCGTGCCTTAAGGCGCGATGCGTCATGTGTTGGGTTGGAGCACGCCGTCGCTAAGGAGAGTGGCGGCGCCTCGACCGAAAGGATCAGAACCTTGGGAGGGGTTCGCGCATGGGAGAGTATCTGCTCGGGATCGACGCCGGCAACACCGTGATCAAGGCGGTGCTGTTCGACCGAGAGGGCAACGAGGTCGCGTTCGCCGCGGAAGAGGGACACAGCCATATGCCGGCGCCCGGCCATGTCGAGCGCGGGCTCGGCGAGCTCTGGAGCCAGGCACAGGTGGTCATCCGCACCGCAATCGAGCGTGCCGGTATCCGGGCGGACGAGATCGTCGCGATCGGCTGCGCCGGACACGGCAACGGCCTTTATGCGCTCGACCGCAATGGCGAACCGCTCATCGCCATCCAGTCGCTCGACACCCGCGCCGCGGGCATCGTCGATGAATGGCGGGGGGAGGGCGTCGGCGCGCGGACCTATCCGATCGCCGGACAAAGCCCCTGGGCGTCGCAAACGCCGACGTTGCTCGCCTGGCTGAAGCGTTTCCGGCCGGATCTCTTCGCGAAAATCGGCACGGTGTTCCTCTGCAAGGATTTTGTCGTCAATCGCCTGACCGGCGCCCGCGTCAGCGATGTCTCCGACATGAGCGGCGCCGGCTTGCTCGACGTGGCGGGACGGCGCTACGACCAGGCGCTGATGGCCGCCTACGGCCTTGGCGACAGCATGGATCTGCTGCCGGATCTCTTTGAGAGCGATGCGATCGTCGGCAGGGTCAGCGCGACGGCGGCGTCGGAGACGGGCCTTTCGGCCGGCACCCCCGTTGTCGGCGGCCTCTTCGACGTTGTCGCCTCGGCAATCGGCTCGGGGGTGACAAGGACAGGAGCGGCCTCGATCATCGCCGGCACCTGGAGCATCAACCAGGTGATCGTCGATCGGCCCGATCTCTCGCGGCCGATCTTCATGTCCTCGACCTTCGATCGCACGCGCTACATGGCGATCGAGGCGAGCGCCACCTCCGCCGCCAATCTCGAATGGCTGGTGCGGGAACTGTTTCCGCACGATGGAAAGGACGGTCGCTCGCCCTTCGACCTCTGCTGCCAGCTGGCGGCAGAGATCGAGCCCGGCGCGGACGATCCGCTCTATCACCCCTATCTCTACGGGGCTCAGCAGGACGGTCATGCCCGGGCGGGCTTCTACGGTGTCGCCGGCTGGCACACGAAGGGGCATCTGGTGCGCGCCGTGCTCGAAGGCGTCGCCTTCGGCCATCGCCAGCACATCGCGACGCTGCGTGCCGCCGGTGCGCGCTTTAGCGAGGCGGTGCTGTCGGGCGGCGGATCGCGCAGCCTGATCTGGCCGCAGATCTTCGCCGACGTGCTTGACGTGCCGGTCACGGTCGCCCGGTCGCGCGAGACCGGCGCGCTTGGGGCCGCGATCACCGCAGGCGTCGGGATCGGGCTGTTTGCCGACCTTTCGGCCGGTGCGGCCGCGATGGTCCGCACCGAGCGGCATTACCGTCCCAACCCGGCGTTGCGGGCGCATTACGACAGGCGTTTCGCGCTCCACGGCGACATTGCTGCCGCGCTGGCACCCATCTGGCGCCGGCTGGCCAAGGCAGAACCGGTGGAAAGGGATGCCGCCGCCTGATTGCTGATCGGCGAAGACCGCGATCGACCGCTGGCCGGGCCCCGCGCATGCACGGCTTGGCCAGCGGTCGAAAGCTCGGACGTCGGTCGGTCGCAGCTTGCCCGGGGGCGCAGGCAGCGCTGCGGCGAACCGACGGCCAGGCTTAGAAGCGCATGTTGATGCCGGCCTTGATGACGTGGCTGTTGATGTCCTTTTCGCTGGAACCCGCGATGGTGCTGGTGCGGACATCCGGCGTCATGATGTAGTTGTATTCGAGTTTGGCCGAGAGACCGCCGGCAAAGGCCTGTTCCACGCCGGCACCGACAAGGTAGCCGCCCTTGAAGCCGACATCGTTCTGAACGCCGCCGCCCTTCTTGTAGCTGGTCATGGCATAGCCGGCCGTGCCGTAGACGAGCGTCTGGTCGAAGGTGAGGCCGGCCTTTGCCTTGACCGCTGCGCGCCATTTTTCCTTCAGCTTGCCGCCGTTGACCTTGTGCTCGGTGTCGCCGAGGTAGGAGCCTTCGATTTCGGCGCCGACGATGCCGGGACCGGCCTGCATGTTGTAGCCCGCCTGGACGCCAAGTGCGACTCCGTTGCGATCGGCGAATGGGTTGGGCGTGCCGGTGAAGCCGATGCCGCCATGGGCACCGACATAGGCGCCACTCCAGCTGAAGGCTGGCGGGTCTTGATAGGTGGGGGCGGAAAAGTCCGCTGCCAGCGCATGCTGGGCGAAGACGAACGGGAGGAGGGAGAGGCTGAGGCAGATGGAACGCTTGATGGAGTGCCGCATGAATGTGCTCCGTGATTGGATCCGCGCCGATCGTGGCGCTTTCTTCCGCTATTCGCGCCTCGCATGGGGGCGTGCGGGCGCGGTGCAGGAAGATGGGGCCCTTTGTCGGCCGCACCGATTGCACCAACATTGCGCAAATTTAGCTAAATCACTGATTTTTGTGTTAATTATTTGTTAACTGACCCGCGTCCGTATCAATCGACAGGCAGGCTGATGCGGAAGCACGCGCCGCCGGATGGTCCGTCGACGACGGAAATGTGTCCCTTGTGCCGGCCGATGATTTCGCTCACCAGATGGAGGCCGAGACCCGCACCGTGGTCGCGCGGGTGCAGCCGATGGAACGGTTCGAAGATGCGTTCGCGCTCGCGCTCCGGTACGCCCGGTCCTTCGTCCGTGACCTCGATCACGCCGCCACGCTCGACCGAGATGGTAATCTGACCGCCCGCGTGTTCGATGGCGTTGCGCACCAGGTTCGTAATAGCCCGCTCCAGAGCGCCGGCATCGCCGCGCGCAAGGACGCGTTCGCTTACAGAACAGAAGGAGAGCTCGCAGCCAGCCCCAAGCGCAAGCGGCGCGAGGTCCGCCGCCACATCGCGGCAGAGCGACACGAGGTCGAGCCTTGCGAAATCGGCGCCGTCGCGATCGATGCGTTCGAGATCCAGCAATTGTTCGGCAAGGCCGGCGATGCGGTTGGAATCGATCAGCAGGCGGCTTCTAAGTGGTCCCGCGTCAAGGCCCTCTAGCCGTGTCTGCAGGATCGCAACCGGCGTTCTGAGTTCGTGCGCAGCATCGAGGATGAACCTCTGGCGGCGTTCATAGCCGTCGTCGAGCCGCTGCAGGGCGCCGTTGAACGCCTCGACCAGCGGGCGGACCTCGCCCGGAATCTGATGCTCGGGCAGACGCGCACCCCGCCGGTCGACATCGATCTTCCTGGCCTGGTCAACCACATCCGCAAGACCGGCAAACGCACGCCTGACAATGATCGGGATGGCAAAGGCGGGGATCAGGACGACGATCAGCACGATTGGCAGCAGCAGCAGGTTCGCCAGGAGGAACACTGCGAAGGAAGCGCTCCACAGGCGGCCGCCTCCCGTCAGCACGGTGTAGGTGCCGGTATCGGTGGTGATGGAGCGGACGATCGACGAGAGGGTGTAGGGCGCGACGCTGTCACGGATGTCGCCAAAGGCAATCCGGTCCAGGTGCTCGCCAATGCTGCGATAGGCGTCCGGCACAGGTCCGGTGCGGATGACGTCGCCGCGCTCGTTTCGCGCGATGAACCAGAAGTCCGGAGACTCGGCCCGCATGGCACGCAGCTGGGCTGTCTCGACCAACGTCAGGCCTTGGCCCGGTATCGGCTTGATGGAGCCGACTGCAACCGAGGCCGCGTCGGCATCCATGAACTTTCCGCCAAGATCGGCGCGCGTGAGCAGGGCCATGAAGCCGGCGATCACGGCCATCAGCAACAGCACCTGAAAGGTGAGGATCTGCCAGATCAGCCGCTTCTTCAGGGAGTTGGTCGGGTTTGAGGTCATGGGATTAACCGCAACAGGTAGCCGACGCCACGGATGCTGTGGATCTCGACGTCGGCGCCGGTTTCGAGGAGCTTGCGACGAAGCCTCGAAACATGGGCGTCGAGCGAGTTGGACTGGATTTCGTCGTCGTAGCCATAGACGGATTCCTCCAGCGTCGAGCGCTGTACCGTTCGGCCCTGTCTGCGTGCCAGTGTCTCCAGAACGAGCAACTCGCGGCGGGGAAGATCGAGAATACGATCGTTGACTCGTGCCTGCCTGCTGTCAAAATCGAAGACAAGATTGCCGATGCGCGCCGTCATCGGCGCGATGTCAGGCGCGCGCCGCATGAGGGCGCGAATCCGTGCGAGCAGTTCCTCCACGGCAAAGGGCTTGGCGAGGTAGTCGTCGGCGCCCATGTCGAGACCTTTCACCCGTTCGTCGACGCTGCCGCGTGCCGTCAGCACGATCACCGGAATTCCCGACTTCAGCGCACGCACGCGCGGGATGAGCGACAGGCCATCCCCGTCGGGCAGCTGCCGGTCGAGGATAATCCCGTCGTGCACGTGGTTGGCAATGGCGGCCAAGGCGTGGTCGAGCGAGGGGGCATGATCCAGGATCATGTCATAGCGGCCAAGCGCGGCGCTGAGCGCCGACGCCATTTCCAATTCGTCCTCGACAAGAAGCAGGCGCATTGGGGATCTCCGAAACTGACGGGCGTGTGCTGCCCACCTCTGGTGGACGAGGATTGCCGCAACGTTGCGGCGCATTGTCACGCCATTTGTCTCGGTTCTAACGGGGTATGGCGGAACGTCGCAACGCAGAACGGTCGCAGGTTACCGTATCGGATCGAACGAGTGCTTAGAGGCGAAAACAGATGGGGGTTGGGAAGCAAGACTTCCCAACCCCCAAGGAAATGCGAGCTTTCGCGCCCGGTGAGATGGCCGAACGGCCGGAACGCTCGCGCTGGAGACGATCGACGGCATTGAAACGCGAAGCCTGAACCTGGGCGGCGTCAGACGCGCTGTCGCCCGATAAATAGTGCCTCGTGGCCGACCGAACCGCCTAGCGTGCCTTGGCTCTGAACAGGGCCGTGACCCGTTGCGGGTTCCACTCGATCGCTTCGAAGCCGGCTTCGAGCAGGATGTTGAACACCGGGACCAGCGTGCTCTCTTTCTTCACGCCTTTCTCGAAGCCGCAATCGACGGTGACATAGGCGGTCTGCTTCAGCGTTTCATGTGCTCCGGCCAGTATTTCCGGCTCGGCGCCCTCTGCCTCGATCTTGAGAATGGCGACCTTCTTGAGGCCGGTCTCGGCTGCATAGCTGTCGAGGCTGCGCACCTTGATCTTGAATTGATCGACATAGGCTTCGGTCTCGAACAGCGAGCCGTCTGCCGAATTGGGCTTCGAATAGAAGGTCAGCTCGCCGTCGCTCGACCAGAGCCCGAAACGGTTGGTTTTGCGCGCGCCGCCGAAGTTGTTGAGGTCGCTGCAATCCGCTTCCAGGCCTTCCGGTTCGAAGGCGTGGTACTCAAGGCCCTTGGCGCGGCTAAAGGCGCCGAGTTCGCCGACATTGGCGCCGCAGTCAATGAAGGCGCCTTCGAGCGGCCCGGTGATGCGGTGCAGAAGATAGGATTCCGACAGCTGTTTTATACGCGCTGCAATGCCGCGCTTATACAGCCACAGCCGGTCTCGACGGCAGATGTGCAACGTGCTGTCGCCATCGGTCAAAGTCATCATGCTGTCGTTGTCATTCATCGCGATGCGATGCTTGTGGCCCTTCAGTGCGCTGGTGCCGTTTGCCAGCGTGACGAACTGACGGTTGGATATGCTTTCAATCAATGATTGTTGTGCGCTTTTCAGCAGCTTCATCTCGTTTTCGCCCCCGCGATATGCTTGCCCTTCGCGCCATGTGATGAATCAGGAGATAAACCCAACAATCGCAGGCAATTGCCTCATATGGCTTTTGTCGCCATCGTTAACGGCGATTAGGGGAAGTTTCTACAATTGGTTGCGTTTATTCCCAGCTTTTTCGGGCGGGCGCGAAGCTCTGCGGACTGGGATGCGACTTTCGTCGAGGGGCGTTGGCACCGACTTCGGCTTGTGACGCCGCAGGCCCGTCTGTCGACGGGCCTCAACTGCTACGCTGCCTGCAGGTGGTTGGCGTCAGGCAAGTGCCATCATGTCTTGAAACGCGTCGTAAGCGGCCAGCACCGTTTCCATCTGCGCTCCATGACCGGCGACAAAAGCGTCGCCGTAGATCGTCTCGTCCGGATATTCGGTGATCAGCGTCAGCGGCGCCGTGTGGCGATCGTCGACAGAGATCATGCAGGGGAAGCCGTTGATGATCCTGAAACCGGTTTCGCCGGCGTGGATCTCGTAAAGCGCGATCTGGGCGTCGTTGTAGGCGAGCAAGCCCGGGACCGCCGCAAGCCTGAGCGTGACCGCTTCGATCAATTGCTCGGCGCGGCTCTCCCATTCGGCATGGTGACGCATGATCAGGAAGAAGCCCTTGGGCAGGGTCCACATGGCAAAACCGCGAGGCACGTAGCCGGAAAGCGGCCGGGTCCACTCATGCGACGGGTAGCCGTGCAGGTTGACGTGCAGCTGTGCACCGGTCAGCCGCTCGGCCTCCTTGCGGATCTCGCGCTCGTTGAGCGCCGCCCCCGTGCGGTACTCAAGGTCGTCACCGAGGGCGGTGTAGCGGGCTGCATGGTGCATGTGCAGCGGATTGTCGGCGCGAAGCCGCTGGTGCACGGCATAGCCGTCGGGGTTTTCGAGCGGCGAAATGGTAAAGTGCGCGCCCGCACGGGCGGCAAGCGCCTGGGCGGCGCGCAGTGCCCCGACGATGCCGGTCGTCTCGTTGGGATGCTGGCCGCCGCTGATCATCACGGCGGCATCGCTTCCCTTGCGATAGCGGGCCTTGACCGGCCGGCCGGCACGCGATTGCGCCTGGAAGGGTTGGCCGTCGATTTCGGCGAGCTCGGCATGGACCTGTGCGACCGACAACGGCGCTTCGGCGGTTCCGATCGGCTGGGCGTCGCCGTCCACGTCCGTCGCTTGGAGAGGCCTCGTCTCGACAACGACCGTCGGCTTGTCGACGCCAAAGACGATTTCTGGGACGATCTGTCCGGGTTTCAGCCCGCGGTCGCCGAGCGGCCGACCGGACTTCTTCTGGAAGACTTCGAGCAGCGAGAAATAGAAGTCCTCGTGCAGCGCTTCGCGCAGGCTCAGGACTTCTTCGCCGACGGGAAGGCGGAAGTCGGTGACCGGCAGGGTCGCGCGGATGCTGAGCTCTTCGAAATAGGGTTCGCTGTCACCCCAGGCATGGTCGGCGATCGCCCGCATGGTGCCGGCAAAAAGCCGCTCGTAATCGGTTTCGAGATGGCATTCGCGGTTTTTGTCGCAGCCCTCGTCGAGCCGGATCCAGCCGGTCGGGGACAGCAGGGTCTCGCCGATGAAATCGGTGTGGATGTGGTTCGGCGCAAAGACGCTGTGGCTTTGCTGGCGACCGTCGCGGAAGGTCAGCGCGACATCGTAGGTGAAGGCTTTCGTGCTGCCGGCCGCAAAGCGGATCTCGGCATCGCCGACGAGGGCCGCCAGCGGATAGGCTTCGAGCAGGAAGCGGTTCTGCGGCGCGCCTTCATGCTGGGGATAGGCGATGGTCACGCTGGCAAGCGCGTCACGATCGACTTCTTCGAGGAAGAAGTGCAGCAACGGCTTGTAGGCGCTGCGAAGCATGGCCTTGACGCCGAAGCTTGCGAGCTTCTGTTCGGCTGCCTTGCGGCTCGCCGCATCGTCGAACAGCCAGGCCTCGAGCTTGGTGCCGCGGGCGGCTTCCTTGCCGTAGGTGGTCAGAAGCGTGTCGAGCGTGCGCTCGAAGGCGCCTTCGAAAATCATGGTCATCGCGAGGTTCTGCCGGTTGGGTCGAGGCTGTCGCGCAGCCAGTCGCCGAGAAGATTGAGGCCGAGAACGGTCAAGAGGATCGCAAGGCCGGGGAAGACGCTGACCCACCAGGCGTTCTGGAGATAGGTGCGGCCGTCGGCGAGCATGCCGCCCCAGCTCGGGATCAGCGGATCGACGCCGAGGCCGAGGAAAGTGAGGCTGCTTTCAAGCAGGATGTTGTTGGCGACATTCAGCGTCATCAAGACGATGACCGGGCCGATCAGGTTCGGCAGCAGGTGCTGGAACAGGATCTTGTAGTCGCGCACGCCGATGGCGCGGGCCGACTGGATGAACTCGCGCTCACGCAGCGACAGCACCGAGCCGCGCACGAGGCGCGCATATTGCACCCATTGCGACACGATCAGCAGGATGATGGTGTTGGTCAGTCCGCCGCCGACGATGGCGATGAAGGTGATCGCCAGCAGGATGAAGGGCAGCGCCAGCTGCACGTCGGCAAAACGCATGACGAGCATGTCCCAGAAGCCGCGATAGTAGCCCGAAACGAGCCCCATGACGACGCCGAGAACGACGGCGCCGGCAACCGAGGTCAGGCCGACGAGCAGCGAGATCTTGCCGCCGGCAACGACACGGGCCAGCACGTCGCGGCCCAGTGGGTCGGTGCCGAGCGGATGCGCCCAGTTGACGAAGGGCGGCGTCAGCCGCGCCATCAGGTCGATTTTGTCGACGCCACCCGGAAAGAGCACGCCGGAGAAGAGAACGGCGAGGCAGATGCCGCCGGTCAGAAGCGCGCCGAGGATGAATTCGAGATTGCGGAAACGGGCGAAGCGGGTGCTGGAGGCCTTGGACGTCATCGGCTCACTCCGTCCGGATGCGCGGATCGACGAGGCCATAGGCGATGTCGACCAGGAGGTTGACGCCGACGATCATCAGCGAAAGTACGGTGATCACGGCTTGAAGAACGGGATAGTCGCGCGAGGCGACCGCGTCGAAGGCGAGCGTGCCCATGCCCGGCCAGTTGAAGACCAGCTCGACGACGACGATGCCGCCGAGCAGGCCGCCGAACTGCAGGCCGAAATAGGTGATCAGCGGGATCGCGCAGTTACGAAGCGCATGCTTGTAGAGCACCTTGCTTTCGCTGAGGCCCTTGGCGCGGGCGACCATGATATATTGCGACTGCAGCGTTTCGAGCATCGCGGTGCGCACCAGCCGCACATTGGTCGCCGTCAGGATGATGCCCATGGTGAGCGCCGGCATGATGAAGCTTGCAAAGCCGTCCATGCCGCTCGGCGGCAGCCATTTCAAGACGATCGAAAACAAGAGCACCAGCATGATCGCCAGCCAGAAGTTCGGGAAGGAAAGCCCGACGAGCGACAGGATGCGGATCGTCTGGTCGGCCCATTTGCCGCGGGCGACGGCAGCACGGATGCCGAGCGGAATGGAAATGGCGATGGAGACGATCAGCGAGGCGAAGGCCAGCAGCATGGTCGCCGGCAGCGCCGAGGCGATCAGCTGCGAGACCGGGGTGCCGCCCATGAAGGAACGGCCGAAATCGAGCCTGAACATGCCGGTGATGAAGTCGTAGTACTGTGCAAGGAAGGGCTGGTTGAGGCCGAGCCCCTCGCGAATGCGCACGAGGTCTGCCTCAGTCACGCTGCCGGCGCCCTGCGCCAGCATCAGGGCCGGATCGCCGGTGAAGCGAATGGCATAGGAGACGGTCAGCGTCACGACGAACACGACGAAGACCGCCTGCAGAAAACGTTTGATCAGAAATCCGGCCAAGTGACCCGCCCTTTAGAGAAAGTGGTCCGCCGCCTCATGCGAGCGGCGGACCGGATTGTTTACTCGACCGTCACGTCCGTCAGCCGCAGGCGGCTGTCGGGCACCGGCGTGAAGTTCTTGACGCGCTTGCTCACGCCGAAGATGGCGTTGAGGTTGTAGAGCGGCATCTCGAGCGAACGGTCGGCGGCGTAGTTGGCGATCTGCTTGAGGATTTCCTCGCGCTTTGCCCGGTCGGTGATCGAACGCTGGGATTCAAGCAGCTTGTCGAGTTCCGGATCGCTGTCGTAAGGGTTCCACTTTTCGCCCGAGTGGTACATCGAGTAGGCGGTGTTGTCGTAGTCGAGCGTCCAGCCGCCCCAGGACTGCTGGAACATCGCACCGGTCTTTCCGGCCGGGATGATGTCGTTCAGCAGAACGTTGGTCTCGTACGGCTTGATCGTGGCGTTGATGCCGATCAGCTGCAGGTAGCTTGCCACTGCCTGCACGACCTCGTTGAAGGTCGCATCGTTGCCGCGAACGTCGATCTGGACCGAGGCGCCCGGCGCAACACCGGCTTCCTTCAGCAGAGCCTTGGCCTGTTCCGGATCGTAAGGCAGCGGCTTCATCGCCGGGTCGAAGCCGAAGGAGAGCTTGCCCTGGAAGCTGGCAATCGGGTCCGCCTGGCCGCCGAGGATCGACTGGATGATGGTGTCGCGGTCGACACCGAGGATCAGCGCCTTGCGGACCTTCGGATCCTTGGTGATGCCGTCGCGGGTGTTGAAGCGCAGTGCGTAAACGGTCGGACCGGCGCTTGAAGCGATCTCCAGGTTGCTGTCGTCCTGGATCGTCGGGATCATGCCGATCGGAATGGTGGGCGGGATGACGAGATCGACGCGGCCTGCCTGCAGTTCGGCAACGGCGGTCGCCGGCTCCGAGATGAAGCGGTAGTTGAGGTTGGAAAGCTTCGGCGCGCCGCCCCAATGCTCGGCGAAGGCTTCAAGCTTGATGCCGACCTTCGGCTCATAGGAGACGACCTTGAACGGGCCGGTTCCGACCGGATGGGCGTTGAAATAGTCCTCGCCCTTTTCCTTGATGTACTTCGGCGGCACGATCATCGCGCCATAGCCGGCAAGCTTGGTGAGCAGCACCGGATCCGGGGTCTTGAGAACCAGATCCACGGTCTTTTCGTCGACGATCTCGACCTTTTCGATCACCGCATAGTTGGACTTCTGCGGGCCCTTGGAACCTTCTTCGCCGAGCAGGCGCTCGAAGGTGAACTTCACCGCTTCGGCATTGAAGGGCTCGCCGTTGTGGAACTTGACGCCTTCGCGCAGCGTGAAGCGCAGGCGCTTGCCGCCGTCGAGCTCTTCCCATGCGGTGGCAAGACCGGGCACGAGCTTGAGGTCCGGGCCACGATAGGTGAGGCCGTCATAGACGTTGGTGGCAACCGACGCCCAGTTGACGAGGAAGGTGTCGACCGGGTCCCAGCTGCCCGGATCCTGCGGCGATGACACGGTCAGCGTACCAGCGGCAAAAGCCGGCGCTGCGGTCATGAAACTGCCCGCCATCGCAATTGCGATGAAAGCGGCGTGGATCCCCTTTTTGTTGATCATTTACTCACTCCTGTTTCGACAGCCTTCTTGAGAAGAGAAAGCGGCTCACGCACCCTTGGCCACGTAATGGCCAGGGGCGATCTCTTTGCGCGGCAGAACCGCGGGTTCGTTGCCGACGCGCCGTATCGGGCTCGGGATTTCCCCTTCCAGCATGGCGCGCTCGCGGCCCTTGCCGGGCTCGGCGACAGGCACGGCGGATAGCAGCCGGCGCGTATAGGGATGGGCGGGCGTTTCGAATACCTGCTGGCGGCTGCCGAACTCCATGATCTGGCCGAGATAGAGCACGGCGACCCGGTGGCTCATGCGCTCGACCACCGCCATGTCGTGGCTGATGAAGAGATAGGCGAGGCCTTCCTGTTCCTGCAGCTCCATGAACAGGTTGATGATCTGCGCCTGGATCGAGACGTCGAGCGCCGACAGCGCCTCGTCGGCGATGATCAGCTTGGGGCGGGACGCAAGCGCACGGGCGATGCAGACGCGCTGGCGCTGGCCGCCGGAGAACTCGTGCGGGTAGCGCTTGGCGTGCGCGGCCGTCAGGCCGACACGCTCCAGCAGTTCGTGCACGCGCTTTTCGATTTCTCTTTCGCCGAGGATCAGGCCATGGGTACGGATCGGCTCGGCGATCGAGAAGCCGACGGTCTTGCGCGGATCGAGCGAGGCGAAGGGATCCTGGAAGATGTACTGGATCTCCTGCTTCAGCCGCTGCCGCTCGGCATAGTTCATGGCCGAGACCGGGCGACCGCCGAAGAGGATCTCGCCGGACGTGGCGTTCTGGAGCTGCTGGATCGTGCGGCCGATCGTCGATTTGCCCGAGCCGCTTTCGCCGACGAGCGCCAGCGTCTCGCCCGGAAAGATGTCGAAGCTGACGTTTTCGATGGCGTGCACGCGGTGCGTCGCCTTGCCGAAGAGGTTCTTGCGCACGTCGAAACGGGTGACGAGATCGCGCACCGACAGGATCGGGGCCGCGTCGTAGCGGGCGGTGCGCTGCAGGTGAACGTCGCCGACCAGCTTCGGCTCGCCGTCGACCATCATGGTCAGCGGCAGGCGCTTCGGGAATTCCTCGCCGGTCATGCTGCCGAGCTTCGGCACGGCAGACAGCAGCGTCTGGGTATAGGGGTGCTTGGGAGCTTTGAAGATCTCGCCGACCGGGCCTTCCTCGACCTTGCGGCCTTTCCACATGACGACGACGTCGTCGGCCATTTCGGCGACGACGCCCATGTCATGGGTGATGAAGATCACCGCCATGCCGAGTTCCTGCTGCAGGTCGCGGATGATCGTCAGGATCTGCGCCTGGATGGTGACGTCGAGCGCCGTGGTCGGCTCATCGGCAATCAGAAGCTTGGGCCGGCAGGCGAGCGCCATGGCGATCATGACGCGCTGGCGCATGCCGCCGGACAGCTGGTGCGGATAACGGCCGATCAGTTCCGCGCTGTCTGGAAGGCGAACCATGTCGAGCAGCCGGCGCGTCTCGACAAGCGCTTCTGCCTTCGTCATCTTCTCGTGCAGCATCAGCACCTCGGCGACCTGGTCGCCGATGGTGAAGACCGGGTTCAGCGAGGTCATCGGCTCCTGGAAGATCATGGCGATCTCCTTGCCGCGGATGGTGCGCATGGTCTTTTGCGGCGCGCGCGTCAGGTCGATCTCGCCGTCCTTGCCGCGAAAGACGATGCGGCCTGAAGGAAACTGACCGCCCATCATGTCGGACAGCCGCATGATCGATAGAGATGTCACCGATTTGCCGGAGCCGGATTCGCCGACGATCGCCAATGTCCGGCCGGGCGTGACGGAGAAACTCAGGTCTTCGACGACGGGATTGCCATTAAAGGCAACGGACAGCTTCTCGACGGCGAGCAGGGGCGCAGGCATTTCGGCAGTCACGCGGTCATCCTCGTTCAAAGTGTGGTCGCGGCGCGCGCGGACTGTTCATAGGCGCCCGACATGAAACGCAGGACGGCGGCGATTTCGGAAAGTGTCTCTTCCGATGGGCGGGCCTTGGCGGTGGAGGAAACCAGCAGGCGTTCCCGGATCTGGGCGTAGCGCGTGCAGGCGTCCGAGCCCTTGTCGGTGATGAGGATGGTCTTTTCCTTGCCTTCCTTGCCCGTCGTCACGAGGCCGGCTGCTTCGAGCTTGCGGATGGCGTAGGTCGCGACATGGGTGTCCTCGATGTCGAGCACCAGGCAGATGTCGGCGAGTTTCTTGCCGCGATCACGGTGGCGGATCGTGTGCAGGATCAGGATTTCGATGGGAGAAAGACCGGGCACGCCGGCGGCGGCCATGCAGCGCATCATCCAGCGGTGAAAGGCGTGCGATGCGAGGATCAGCCCGTATTCGACTTCGGAGAGGCCGGGAGAGCCGCCTTCGGCGAGATGCGCGGAGGAAACGATCGGGCCGATGGCCGCGACCGGCTTCAAATGTTCGGGCAGGGCGTTTTCGGCCCATTCCCGTCCTTCAAAGCTATCCTCCGACTTCTTCGTCATTCAGCTCTTCCTCATCTTGACGATTTTATGTCATCATTTTATCGACATTTTGTCAACGAACTGCTTTGATGAATTTCCGGGCTTGCACAATGAAGCGGCTCGCGAATGAGAGGGATGGACAATGAGCGCACGCGAAACCGGCAGCTGGGACTTCTGGATCGACCGTGGCGGCACCTTCACCGATGTCATCGGTCGCGATCCGCAAGGCAACCTGCATGCGCGCAAGGTGTTGTCCGAAAATCCGGAAGCCTATCGCGACGCCGCCGTCCAGGGCATTCGGCTGCATCTCGGTCTCGCAACCGGTGCCGCGATCCCGACCGGCCTCATCGGCGAAGTGCGCATGGGCACGACCGTCGCCACCAACGCGCTGCTCGAGCGCAAGGGCGAGCCCTTGGCGCTGGTGACGACCAAGGGCTTCCGCGATGCGCTGAAGATCGGCTACCAGGAGCGCAAGAAGATCTTCGCGACCGAAATCATCAAGCCGGAAGCGCTCTACCAGGACATCGTCGAACTCGACGAACGCGTGCTGGCCGACGGCACCGTCGAGCAGGCGCTTGACGAGGTAAAGGCCCGCGCCGCACTCGAAGACCTCAAGGGCAAGGGCTACAAGTCCGTCGCCATCGTCTTCATGCATGCCTACAAATATCCGGAGCACGAAGCGACTGTGGCGCGGCTTGCCCGCGAACTGGGCTTCGAGCAGGTCTCGGTCAGTCACGAAGTCTCGCCGCTGATCAAATATGTCGGCCGCGGCGACACCACCGTCATCGACGCCTATCTCTCGCCGGTGCTGCGCCGCTATGTGGCGCAGGTTTCAAGCGAACTCGACATTGCCCGCACCGGCGCGCGCGTGATGTTCATGATGTCTTCGGGCGGGCTGACTGCGGCTGATATGTTCCAGGGCAAGGACGCGATCCTGTCCGGTCCCGCCGGCGGCGTCGTCGGCCTTGCCAAGACTGGTGAAGCGGCCGGCTTCGACCGGGTCATCGGTTTCGACATGGGCGGCACCTCGACGGACGTCGCGCATTTCGACGGCGAATACGAACGCGCCTTTGAGACGGAAGTTGCCGGCGTGCGGGTGCGCGCGCCGATGATGCTGATCCACACGGTGGCTGCCGGCGGCGGCTCGATCCTGCATTTCGACGGCGAGCGCTTCCGCGTCGGCCCGGATTCGGCCGGCGCCAATCCGGGTCCCGCCTGCTATCGCAATGGCGGCCCGCTCGCGGTCACCGATGCCAATGTCATGCTCGGCAAGCTGCAGCCGGAGTTTTTCCCGGCTCTGTTTGGCCCGAACCAGGACGAACGGCTCGACGTCGAGACCGTGCGTGGCCGTTTTTCCGCCATGGCGGCCCAGATCGGCGACAGCCGCAGCCCTGAGGACGTGGCCGATGGTTTCATCCGCATCGCCGTTGCCAACATGGTCGAGGCGATCAAGAAGATTTCCGTGCAGCGCGGCTACGATGTGACCCGTTATGCGCTGAGCTGCTTCGGCGGCGCCGGCGGCCAGCACGCCTGCCTCGTTGCCGATCAGCTCGGCATGAAGAGCATTCTGGTGCATCCGATGTCCGGCCTGCTTTCGGCCTATGGCATGGGACTGGCCGACATTCGCGCCACGCGCCAGAAGGCGCTCGGCGTTCCGCTCGACGACAAGGCGCCGGCGGCACTCAGCGTGCTTGGAGCCGAGCTTGAGGTCGAATGCGTTGGCGAACTCGAAGCGCAGGGAATTGCCCGCGACGAGATCCGCACGCATCTGCGCGCCCATGTCCGCTATGCCGGCACCGACACGGTGCTCGCGGTTGACGCGACCTTCCCCGGCCATGACGACATCGCCCGCCTGCGCGCCGAGTTCGAAGAGCTGCACAAGCGTCGTTTCGGCTTCGTCGCTGAAAACAAGGCGTTGGTGATCGATGCCGTCGAAGTCGAGACCGTCGGCGGTGGCGCCGCCCAGATGGAGCGCGAAGGTGGAGCGGTCACGCAGGGCAGGCCCGACGTTTCGCGTCGCACGCGTTTCTATTCTCAAGGCCAGTTTCATGACGCCCCAGTCGTGCTGCGCGCCGAGATCGCGGCCGGCCAGCGGCTCGACGGTCCGGCGATCATCATCGAACCGAACCAGACCATCGTCGTCGAAGATGGCTGGCAGGCGGAACTGACGGCCAAGGACCATATCGTCCTTCACCGTGTGAAGGCGCTTAAGCAGCAGAGCGCGATCGGCACCCATGCGGATCCGGTCATGCTGGAGATCTTCAACAACCTCTTCATGTCGATCGCCGAGCAGATGGGCGTGACGCTGCAGAACACTGCCTATTCCGTGAACATCAAGGAGCGGCTCGATTTCTCCTGCGCCGTCTTCGACAACCGCGGCAATCTCGTTGCCAATGCGCCGCACATGCCGGTGCATCTCGGCTCGATGGACGCCTCGGTCGCGACGGCGATCCGCGAGAACCCGGTGATCAAGCCCGGCGACGTGTTCCTGATCAACGCGCCCTATAACGGCGGAACGCACCTGCCTGACTTGACCGTCTGCACGCCGGTCTTCGACGATGCCGGCCAGGAGATCCGCTTCTGGGTCGCAAGCCGCGGCCACCACGCCGATATCGGCGGCATCTCGCCGGGCTCGATGTCGCCGCTAGCGACCAACATCGAGGAGGAAGGCGTCTATATCGACAACTTCAAGCTCATCGACGCCGGCCGCTTCTGCGAAGCCGAACTCGAAGCGCTGCTGAACGGCGCCCGCTATCCGGTGCGCAACATCCTGCAGAACGTCAACGATCTGAAGGCTCAGGTTGCTGCCAACGAGAAAGGCGTCGCCGAACTCAAGAAGATGATCGCCCAGTTCGGCGAAGACGTCGTCGAGGCCTATATGGGCCACGTCCAGGACAATGCCGCCGAGAGCGTGCGCCGTGTGCTCGACCAGTTGCCCGATGGCGAGTTCTCCTATGAGATGGACCAGGGCTGCAGCATCGTCGTCAAGATCACCGTCGACCGCGACAAGCGCGAGGCGACCGTCGATTTCACCGGTACTTCGGAGCAGCGCAGCGACAACTTCAACGCCCCGGCACCGGTCACCCGCGCGGCGGTGCTCTATGTCTTCCGCGTGCTGGTCGAAGCGGAGATCCCGATGAATGCCGGCTGCCTCAGGCCGATCCACATCGTCATCCCCGAGGGTACGATGCTGACGCCGCGCTATCCGGCAGCGGTTGTTGCCGGCAATGTCGAGGTCAGCCAGGCGGTCACCAACTGCCTGTTCGGCGCGGTTCAGAGCCAGGCGGGCGCGCAGGGCACGATGAACAATCTGACCTTCGGCAACGACAATTATCAGTACTACGAGACCATCTGCTCCGGTGCGCCGGCCGGTCCCGGCTACAATGGTGCCGATGCGGTCCATACCCACATGACCAATTCGCGGCTGACCGATCCGGAAATCCTCGAAACCCGCTTCCCGGTGGTGCTCGAAGACTTCCACATTCGCGTCGGCTCTGGCGGCCGTGGCCAGTGGAATGCCGGCAACGGCACGAAGCGCACGATCCGCGCCCGCGAAACACTAGACTTCGCCATTCTCTCCGGCCATCGCCGGGTCGCGCCCTTCGGCATCAAGGGCGGCAGCCCGGGCGAGCTCGGCCGCAACCTGGTGCGCCGCAACGACGGCCGGACGGAGGAATTGCCGGGCTCCGCGCACACGGTTCTTGAGGCCGGCGAGGCCTTCACGGTGGTGACACCGACCGGCGGCGGCTACGGCCGGTCGTAGGACCAAGAGAGACCAATCTCCCAAGACTGCTGCGGTGGTCTGCGGGCGGGCGAGCGATCGTCCGCCCGTTTTTCGTTCCGGCACGTGCGCAACAGCTTTTGCTGCAAGTGCGAAAAGACGCGATCGCTTTTTTAACCCGAATTTAAATTCGAAATTACTAAGTACTTATTGGTCAGTGCGCGCCCGACCTCCTCCCTCAGCGGCGCTCGCAAACAGCCGGTCCTCCTCCCGCCGGTTTGGCTGACCATGTCCCCTCCCAACAGCGCGATCGCGACATCACAGGAGTCACGGCAGTGACGTTCAAGAACCTTTCGATTTTGACCAAGGTCGGCCTTGTGGTCGTGGTCATGGGTATTTCCTCCATTCTGATCGCGCTTGCCGGTGCGCGCGGTCTTTCCTCTCTTGGCGCCACGATCATCGACGTCGGTGCGCGCGAAGAGGCAGCCCGTGAAGCCATGGACCTTCGCGTCGATATCATCGCCATCAGTCGCATGACCTACCAGCTTGCCGCAGCTCCGGAGAAAGCCGCCGATTTCGGCGCTGAGACCGACAAGCGCGCCGGGGAAATGCTGGGACGTCTGACGAAGATCGAAGCGGTTGCCGACGATGCGGAAGACAAGCTGCTCAACGATATCCGCATCACGCTCAACAGCTACTTCGACGAGATCCGGGCGATGGTCGCGGTCGCCGCCGACAAGGGCACCGATGCTGGTGCGGTCAAGGCTGCGCTCGACAAGGCGCTCGATGCCCAGAAAACAGTGACGGCGACGGTCAAGATCTACAGCACCTATTCCGGCGATGCCCTGGCCGCAGCCCGCGCCGATGCGCTCAATTCGTCTTCCGTTGCAATGAGCATCCTCGCAGCCGCCGCGGCTGCCTGCGTGCTTTTCGGCGTCGGCGTCAGTCTCGTCGTTGCCCGCCGCGGCATCGTCGTTCCGGTGCGCGAACTGACCTCGACGATGAGCGAACTTGCCGATGGCAAGCTCGATGGCGACAGCACGGACGTATCGCGAAAGGACGAGATCGGCGAGATGGCCCGCGCCGTTGAAGTCTTCCGCAAGAACGGCATCGCCATGCGGGCGATGAAGGCGCAGGAAGCCGCATTGCATGCCCGAAGCAGCGACCTGCAGTCGAACATCAGCGTCGTGGTTGCCTCGGCCGTTGCCGGCGATTTTACCGGCCGCATCACGAAGGACTATGAGAACGACGACCTCAACCGCTTTGCGTCGAGCGTCAACGAACTCGTCTCGAGCGTCGATCAGACGGTCAACGAAGTTCGCCGCGTGATCGCAGCCCTTGCCGATGCCGACCTGACGCAGACCATGCGCGGGGAGTTCCATGGCGCGTTCGCCGAACTGCAGAAGAACGTCAACCAGACGATGGTGACGCTGCGCTCCACCATGCAGAACGTGCGCACGGCGGCCAGCACCATCAACGACAACTCCGCGGAACTGAGTTCGGCCGCCAACGATCTGTCGAAGCGCACCGAACAGCAGGCGGCAGCGCTCGAAGAAACCGCAGCAGCTCTCGACGAGATCACGTCGACCGTGCGCACCGCGTCCGAGCGGGCGAACGAGGCGCATGAGATGGTGCGTGCCACCAAGGAAAGTGCTGGCCGCTCCGGCGCGATCGTGCGCAGTGCCGTCGATGCGATGGGACGGATCGAAGGGTCCTCGAGCCGCATCAATCAGATCATCTCCGTCATCGACGAGATTGCCTTCCAGACCAACCTTCTGGCGCTGAACGCCGGCGTCGAAGCAGCACGCGCCGGTGAAGCGGGCCGTGGTTTCGCCGTCGTCGCACAGGAAGTGCGCGAGCTCGCACAGCGCTCGGCCAATGCCGCCAAGGAGATCAAGACCCTGATCCACAGCTCGGCATCGGAAGTCGAAAACGGCGTGGCGCTGGTGCGCTCCACCGGCGAGGCGCTGCTGGAGATCGAGACGCTGGTCAACAATGTCAGCGGCCACGTCAACACGATCGCGACGGCCGCCCGCGAACAGGCGACGGCGTTGCAGGAGATCAACACCTCGGTCAACCACATGGACCAGATGACCCAGCAGAACGCGGCGATGGTGGAAGAAACGACGGCCGCCAGCGGCACGCTCGCCGAGGAAAGCCGGCAGCTGCGCACCATGCTGGCGAAGTTCAAGCTGGAAGCTCAAGTCGGCCGCGAGAGTTGGAGCCGCGCGGCCTGACCGCGGGTCGCGCGTTAACGCGTTCAAATGAAGCCATATCTGCGGCGGCGCTGTCGTTCCTGTCCTGCATTTGCGGGGCAGAGCGCGCAGGCCGCCGCAGACTTTTCTGAGAGATGATCGCCTTCGCTCGCCTCGGGGATTCGGACGCCGCTGCGTCTTGCAAATACGCTCCCGTTCCGCCCGCCGACAGCGCCCGCGCCGCTTCGGGTCGGGCTTGGGTTCCACGATCGCGCCCGGTCGACCCTCGGGTTTGCACAAGCGGTGGTCCGATCATTCTTCGTGATCTTCTGGGAAGCATGCCTGTTAGCGGTTATTCTGGGAGACACGCGTGTGAGTCGCTAATTTACGGGACAACCGAATGACGCAGCAGTTCGACCTCTTTGTTTCGAACGAGGCAACTTCCAAAAAGGCCGGCGGCGGATCAGCGGTCAAGCGAGCATCGCTGACCGAGGAAGATATGGTTCGTCACCTTCAGGCGACGGGTCGTTACCGCCTGCTGCAGCGGCTTGTGCCGCGCGCCGTGGTGCCCGTTGCGCGCACCGGCTTTCCGCTGCGGGGCATCATCCTCGATACCGAGACCACCGGGCTCAATCATCGCAAGGACGAGATCATCGAGATCGGCCTGATCGCCTTTACCTTCGATGAGAGCGGGACGCTTGGAGACGTGACGGGCGTTTATGGCGGTTTGCGGCAACCGTCCAATCCGATCCCTGCGGAGATCACGCGCCTGACGGGCATTACCGATGCGATGGTCGCGGGAAAAACGATCGATCTCGCCGAGATCAAGACGCTCATGGACGGAGCGGACCTTGTGATCGCGCACAATGCCGGCTTCGATCGTCCCTTCTGTGAGGCCTTTTCGCCCGTCTTCGAAAAGAAGGCGTGGGCCTGCTCCGTTTCGGAGATCGACTGGTCTTCTCGTGGCTTCGAAGGTACGAAACTTGGGTATCTGATCGGGCAGGCCGGCTATTTCCACGATGGCCACCGGGCGGTCGACGATTGCTTCGCTCTGCTCGAAGTCCTTGCGAAGGATGGCGGCTCCGATAACACGCCCTTTGCCGAGCTTTATCAGGAAAGCCAGCGATCGCGCGTCCGCGTTTTCGCGGAGAACAGCCCGTTCGATATGAAGGATCATCTGAAAGCGCGCGGTTATCGCTGGTCGGACGGAACCGACGGTCGTCCGAAGTCCTGGTGGATCGAGGTCGCCGAGCTCGCGCTTGAGGATGAGCTCCGCTATCTGCGTTCGGAGATCTATCGCTGGAGTGAGGCCGACCCACCGATCAGACGGCTGACCGCATTCGATCGCTTCCGGGCCTGACAGCAGGGCTTGCCGCGCGGGGCCGAGAGGCTCGACCTCGCATGGGTACTGCCGATGTGGATCAAATCATCCCGTTTTCCGTGGGCTTCGCATAAGAAGGCCCGCCAATCGGAGCGCCGGCGTGGGGCTGGTTGTGCTGGGTACCGGCTTATGCCGGCCAAGCCTCGCCTCATCGTGCCGATGCGGGCCAAGCGCGGCCGCGAAGCCTGATTTGCCCATCTTCCCGCCGCTCGTCGATCGTATCCGGTTTACCGTTAACCGCTGAATTCGCGCACAAATTGGGTGGACGCCAAGCCGAATCCGACTATAGGTGCGCAGACTTGAATTGATTACTCAAGTTTTATGATATTGTTATAATTGCCGTTTTAGGGTCGATGATTGCGATGCCAACCAGTTTAGCGATTGTTTTCTCGCGCAGGGCGCTCCGGTACGACCGGCAGCTTTGGCAACGGTTGGTGCGCCAAGCCGAGGCTCATCTTGCAGCGTTTCTTGGGCAGACGGTCCCACCGCTTTGCCGAAGCGAGTTGCTGCGCACAAGGCCCGTCTGTCGGTCGAAATAACCGCAAGCGAACGCGAAGTCCGGAAGCCGCCTTGCGCCGTTGCGCAGAGCGCAGCGTCGGCACGTCGCTGTCGCCGACGCGGTCCAGGCCGGCTGGCAATCATGACGGGCACACAGTTTCACATTTACCGGAATACAGGGGTTAGAGAATGGCGAGGGGTAGGTTCAACTTGGTTTTGCGTCAGCAGGGTTGCGCGGCTCTTGCGGGCGTGTCGCTGCTTGCGATGTCCGCAGTTTCAGCACTCGGCCAGGAGGCGCAAAAGACCAAACGGGTCGAGGTGCAGCCTCAGGCCGAGCGGACGTCTCAGCCCGCCGGAACGACGAAACTGGACGCCATCGTGGCGGTCGGAAAGACCGGCGAGCAACCACCCGAAACGGGCACCATCGGCCAGCCGCCGGCTCCCTATGCGGGTGGTCAGATGGCGACCGGTGCGCGGCTCGGCGCGCTTGGCAACCGTTCCGTGAAGGAGACGCCGTTCAGCCTCACCGGCTATACCGACAAGCTGATCCGCGACCAGCAGGCGCGAACGATCTCCGACATCACGCTCAACGACCCGTCCGTGCGCTCGGATGCGCCCGCGTTCAGCGAGCGCGATTCCTTCTTCATCCGCGGCTTCTCGGTCACCAATCTCGACACCGCCTATGACGGCCTGTTCTACATCACCAATCCGCGGCGCAGCCCGCTTGAGGGCATCGAGCGGGTCGAGGTGCTGAAGGGGCCGAGCACGCTGGTCAACGGCGGCGTCGGTCGCGTCGGCGGCACCATCAATCTGGTGCCCAAGCGCGCCACCGACGAACCACTGACGCGGCTGACGACCACCTATCTCTCGGACTCTCAGCTGTGGACGCATCTCGACGTCGGCCGCCGCTTCGGACCGGAAGGCGAATGGGGCGTCCGCTTCAACGGGTCCTATCGCGGCGGCGACACGGCGCTTGATCACAACGAAAACGAGATCGGCGTGCTGTCGCTCGGGCTCGACTATCGCGGCGAGCGGGTGCGCGCGTCGCTCGATCTCAACCATTCCAAGCAGAATATCAACGCGCCGGCCTCGCTGTTCAATGCGGCAGCCCCGGGTATCAAGATTCCGGAAGCGCCCGATGGTCGGATCAACACGTCCAACCCGTTCGAATACCATGACAGCGAACACAACATGGTCGCTGGCCGCATCGAATTCGACGTTCTGGACAACACCACGATCTATGCCGCCGGCGGCATCAGCCGGTACCGCGAGGACTTCCTGAGCACGTCCTACATAATTCAGAACTCCAACGGCGATGCGCAGGCCGATTTTGGCTACAACCCGCAGGAGATCGAAGGGATGTCGGGCGAAGTCGGCCTTCGCTCGGAGTTCGACACCGGTTCGGTCGGTCATCAGCTCAATGTGTCCGTCAGCCGGGCGCAGAACAAGAACAACCGCGGCTACTTCAATCCGCGGGACTTCACGTTCAGGAGCTATACCACCAACATCTACAACCCGGTTTACGTGCCGAGCTCCTGGGGCGATGCGAGCGGACTTCCGCGCTCGAACGACCTGCACAAGTTTTCGGATCTGGTCGCAACCAGCGTTGCGATCTCGGACACGCTGTCCTTTGCCGAAGACCGATTCCAGTTGACGCTCGGCGGGCGCTATCAGGAAATGCGCGTGCAAGGCTTCAACACGCGTACTCGAATTGCAAGTGCGCCGGTCGGGTTGAGAAATTATAAGTACGATGAATCCCGGTTCAGCCCTGCGGTCGCTGCTCTCTTCAACGTCACCGACAGTTTCTCGGTCTATGCCAACTACGTGGAAGCCCTGACGGAGGGACCGTCGGCGCCGTCCGGCACCACCAACAGCGGTCAGATCTATCCCCCTGTTGTCAACAAGCAGAAGGAAATCGGCGTCAAATACGACCTCGGAGAGGTGATGTTGACCGCAGCGCTGTTTGAGATCCGGCAGCCAAACGGGTTTACGACCGTCGTGCCTAACCCCATTGCCGGTCGCCCTGACCTCCTCGAGTTCTCGGTCAATGGCCTCCAGGTCAACCGTGGTCTTGAACTCTCGGCTTATGGCGAGCCCGTCGATGGCGTTCGCCTGCTCGGCGGCGTCACGTTCATGGATGCAAAGCTTGACAAGGCATCGAACCGCACCGGCGATGTCACGTTCAATGGCAACCGCGTTCCCGGCGTCCCGAACGTGGCGTTCAGCCTCTACGGCGAATACGACACGCCCTGGGTCGAGGACCTGACGCTGACCGGCCGCCTCGTCTATTCCGGCAGCACCTACTACGACCAGGCGAACACGCAGAAGATTTCGGACTGGACTCGGGTCGATCTCGGTGCGCGCTATTCCTTCGAACGCGAAGGCGGCAAGCCGGTGGAAGTCCGGGCGACCGTGCAGAACGTATTCGACGAGAACTACTGGGCTTCATCCGCCCGCGGCTTCCTCGCTGCCGGCGCACCGCGCACGTTCATGGTCTCGACTGCATTCGAATTCTGAGCTTTCGGAACTTCCGTTACAAAAAGGAACGGCCGGCATTTCGCCGGCCGTTTCTCGTTTCAGACGGAGCCTGGTCAGGCTTCCGGCGAATAGCCGAAGACGACGGCCGGATTTTCCGCCGTTTCGACCCACACGCTTTTCGTCTGCGTGTAGGCCATCAGCGCATCACGACCGGAGGAGCGGCCATAGCCGGAGCGGCCAAAGCCGCCGAAGGGCGACATGACGCTGATCGTCTTGTAGCCGTTGATCCAGAAGGTGCCGGCGCGCACCCTGGACGCAACCCGGTGGGCGCGCCCGACGTCGCGGGTCCAGACCGCGCCGGCAAGGCCGTAGGGGTTGTCGTTGGCAAGCGCGATCGCCTCCTCCTCGTCGTCGAAGACGGTGACGCCGACGACCGGGCCGAAGACCTCTTCGCGGGCAATCGTCATGTCCGGCTTGACGTTGTCGAGGATTGTCGGTGCGAAGTAGAAGCCGCCGGACGATTGAAGCGCCGTTGGCTTGGCGCCGCCGGTTGCAAGCGTCGCACCTTCGGCAACGCCCTGGCGCACCATTTCCTCGATCTTTGACCATTGGCGGGCGTTGTTGATCGGCCCGATCTGCGTCGTATCGAGATAGGGGTCGCCGACCGGAATACGCTCGGCGGCTGCGGCGTAGCGCTCGACGAACTGCTGGTGCACCGAACGATGCACGAGCAGGCGCGAGCCGGCAACGCAGCTCTGGCCGGCGCCCGAGAAGATCGCCGACTGGGCGCCGACGATAGCGCGGCCGAGATCGGCATCGGCAAAGACGATATTGCCGGACTTGCCGCCGAGCTCGAGGATGCAGGGCACGGTGTTCCTTGCCGCCGCCGCCGCGATCGCCGAACCGGCGGGCGCCGAACCGACAAAGACGACGAGAGCGGTCTTCGGGTGAGCAACCATCGCTTGGCCTGCCGTCACGCCTTGGCCGGCGATGACGTTGACGAGGCCGCGCGGCGCGCCGCCGGCTTCGCAGAGCGCACCGAGCACCAGCGTGCTGAGCGGTGTCAGCTCCGACGGCTTGATGACGACGCCGTTGCCGGCGCAGATCGCCGGTGCAATCTGCCAGCCGCCGGTAAAGAGCGGCGCGTTCCAGGGCGTGATCTGCGCGACGACGCCGACCGGCTCGTTGCGAGTGTAGTTGAGGTGCGAGGTCGGAACCGGGATGACCTCGCCATGCAGCTTGTCGCACCAGCCGGCGTAATATTCGAACATCTCGGCGACGCGAACGGCTTCGCCACGGATGTCACGGATCGGCCGCCCTGCCGAGCGGCTTTCGAGTTCGGCGATCTCGCCGGCGCGCTCGCGGATTTTGCGGGCGATCTCGTTCATCACCCGGCCGCGGGCGGAGGCGGTCATCGAAATCCACTCGCGCTGGGCGCGTTCAGCCGCCTGCATCGCGGCGTCGACCACGTCTGTGCCGGCATCCCTTAAGGTAGCAAAGACTTCGCCGGTTGCCGGATCGGTCAGCTTCTGTTCGTCGCCGGAACCGGCCACCAGCGCACCGTCGACATAGCTGCCGATTTCTGTGCCAGGGATGATGCCGTGGAACAGCGCGCGGATACGCTCGGCCTTGGCGGGCATGGTCATGTCGTTCATCGTCGTTCCCCTGGTTCTCAGTTATCGTTGGCTTTGATGCTGGTAAGGCGGAAGGCGCCCATGCGGGTGAAGTCCTCGGCATTGTCGAGCGGGCTCTCGGCCCAGAGCTTGGCGACCGCGCTTGAGAGCGGCAGCTCGGCGCCGGTGCGGGCTGCAAGTTCGCTCGCCAGCCGCACGTCCTTGCGCATCAGGCCCATGGTGAAGCCGCTGTCGAAACGGTCGTTCATGACCCAGGTCGGAAAATGCACCTCGCTGATCATCGACTTGCCGGAGGCGGCGTTCAGGACTTTGAGCGCCTCTTCCGCGTCGAGCCCGGCGGCCAGCGCCAGCTTCAGGCCTTCGCCCGTCGTTACCATGTGGGCGGCGGCCAGCAGGTTGTTGACGAGCTTGGCGACGTTACCGGCGCCGCTTTCGCCGACATGCAGCACCTTCGCCGACATGGCGTCGAGAACCGGGCGGGCAAGCGTAACGTCCGCATCAGTGCCGCCGATCATCATCGTCAGCTTGCCAGCTGCCGCACCGGCCGGGCCGCCCGAGACGGGCGCATCGATAAAGCCGTGCCCCAGACCCGCGAGGGCGGCGGCGAGATCACGCGAAACGTCAGGCTCGGACGTCGACGTGTCGATGATCACGACGCGCCGGCCGGCTGCCTTCAACGCCTCGAGATTGGCCTCGACGACGGTTGCAACGTCCTTGGCGGTCGGCAGCGAGAAGACGATGAAATCCGTGTCGAAGAAGACGTCCGAGAGCGCGGCGACGGAGGAAACGCCGCCCAAGGCGGCAAGCCCGCGCCGCGCTTCCGAGAGGTCGAAGCCCTTGACCTCAAAGCCCGTGGCGGCGAGCGTCGTCGCCATGCCGAGCCCCATTGCGCCCATTCCCACCACGCCAACACGTGTTCGTTTCGCCGTCATGATCCGCTGCACCCTCATATGGTTCTGTTGATGGGCGAAGGTGACATGGGGCCTTCTGACCGGGTAGACGGCGCGCCCGGTACAGTGCGTTGCTGGTGTGGCAACGTCTGCGTCGTCGCCTGCGGGATGCTGCCGAGCGCGCGCGTCCGCCGACCGTTATGTCTGGAGGCAATTCGTTGAAGCCACGGAGAGGACGCGAGGAGACCGGCGGCTCAGCCCTTGAAGGACTGCATCTCGTTTGCCAGGTGCTGGCCGAGCTTTTCGACTGAGAGCGGCAGGCGGCGATGGGCCCGCACCATCAAATGGGCGGTCGCCTCGCTCAGCAGCGGATCGGCAAGGTCAATGGCCTTCATGACGCCGCCCGCGATTTCGACCGCGACAGCCGTGCGCGGCAGGAAGGTGACGCCAAGGCCGGCGGCGACGAAGCGGCGGAGCACCTCGATCGAATGGGTTTCGAGCAGCGGCGCCAGCGCCAGCCCGGCATCGGCCGCCACCCGCGCCACAAGCTGCGTCACGCCGTTGCCCTTGCCGAGCAGGGCGCAGGGCGTGGTCAGGCAATCCGCGAGCTTCAGCTCGCGGCGTTCCGACAGCGCATGGCCGGTCGGCACGATGACGCAGAGCGGCTGTCGGGCGATTGCCAGTGCACGGATGCGCGGGTCGGTGAAGGGGGTGTAGGCGATGCCGATATCGGCGTCGCTGTTGGCAATGGCGTCGACCACGTCTTCGGTGCTGCCGAGCTCGACGATGTAGCGGACGTAGGAATGCGCTTCCGAGAACGAGGACAGCCCGTTCTCCACCAGATCCGCCATGAAACCTTCGCCGCAACGAATGCGGATGCGGGTCTGCTGCACGCCGCGGATCTGGTCGAGTTGTTCGGCAAGCAGCCCGTTGTCCTCAAGCACCCGCTTGCCGTGTTCAAGCACCAGCTCGCCGGCATCGGTCAAGACCGTGCCGCGCGCCGTGCGTTCGAACAGGGAAAGGCCGATGTCACGCTCGGTATCGGCGATCTGGCGGCTGACGACCGATGGCGCCAGCCCCATATGCTCGGCCGCGCCCCGGATCGAGCCGATGCGCGCAACCGCCATAAAGATCCTGAGCGCTTTCGCGTCGAGTACGTCCATGGCGGTCATGGATGCGACGGAATCCCCTTGGGGTCAACGACCAAGCGATGTCGCGATCAGCCGTGTCCAGAGGTTTACACCCTGCCCGATGATCGCGTCGTTGAAATCGTAGTGCGGCGAGTGCAGGCCGGGGTTCTTGCCCTCGCGCCTCGCGCCAAGCCAGAGATAGCAGCCGGGGCGCTCGTCGAGCATGAAGGCGAAGTCTTCGGCCGCCATGCTTGGAGCCGCATCGACGACCGACAAGGCGTCATCTTCAGCAGCAACGGAGCGCACAAGGGTCGCAGCCGCAGCGTCGTTGATTGTCGCGGGATAGCGCCGCTGGTAGTCGAGCTCCGCCTTGCAGCCGAGCCCTTCGGCAAGCGCCGTGACGAGCGAGCGCATACGGCTTTCCAGGATGTCACCGACCGATTTGTCGAACCAACGCGTGGTGCCGCGAATAACCGCCTTCTCAGGAATAACGTTCCAGGCGTCGCCGCCGTGGATCTGGGTGACGGAAACGACGGCGGCTTCGAGCGGCGAGACGTTGCGGCTGGCGATGGTCTGCAACGCCGTGACGATCTGGGCGCTAGCGACCAGAGGGTCGGCACCTTCGTGCGGCATGGCGCCGTGGGCGCCGCGGCCGGTGATCGAGATTTCGAAGACACCGAAGGCGGCCATCATCGCGTCGTCGCGCGCGACCACGGAGCCGATGTCGAGCGCCGGCCAGTTGTGCAGCGCATAGACGGCGTCGGCGGGGAAGTCGTGAAAGAGGCCGTCGGCGACCATGGCGCGCGCCCCGCCTTCGGCTTCTTCGGCCGGCTGGAAGATGAAATGAACGGTGCCGTCGAAGTCCATCTCGCTCGCCTGCCGGGCAGCGGCAAGCAGCATCGCCACGTGACCGTCATGGCCGCAGGCATGCATCTTTCCTTGCGTCTTTGACGCATAGTCGACGCCGCTTGTCTCAACAATCGGCAGGGCGTCCATGTCGGCGCGCAGTGCAATGCTGCGCTTCGACGCGCCGCGCGTGAGCGTGCCGACAAGGCCGGTTGTGCCATAGCCGTCCTGAACGGCGATGCCCCATTCGGCAAGCCGGCCGGCAATGAAGGCGGCCGTCTGCCGTTCCTCAAAGGCAAGCTCGGGATAGGCATGCAGGTGATGACGCCAGCGGATCGTTTCCTCGATGCGCTCGGGGCTGATGTCGTGGCGTTTCATGGCTTGCGTCCTGTCAATGGAGGTATGATTGGCCGACCCGTACGGCCGGCCGATCTTTTTTTAAGCAATTACTGTCCGAGGCGCAGGAAAAGATCGGCGACGACGACGGAGCCCATATAGGTACCGACCATCACGCAGATGGCGACGATGACGATCTTCCAGCCGGAGCGGCGGGCGATGGCAAATTCGCTCGCGGTCAGCGCCAGGCCGCCATAGGCAAGCGCCGGCGTCGCCAGCGCGAGGAAGTTCAGGTGCTCGACCTTCTCGCTGACCCAGGCTGCACCGGGAACGCCCGGGATGGTGATGAGGATCGCGATCAGCGAAACCCAGGCGACGCTTGGCAGGTAGAAGGGCACGAAGCGGGCAAGCGCCAAGCCGACGATGCAGGCGACGTAGAGCGCCGCCATGCCCGGCAGTGCCGTCAGCGGCGAGGTGCCGGTGCCGACCCAGTTGGCGACAAGGCCGATGGCGCAGGCAATCAGAAGCAGGCCGGCATGGCCGACGACGTCGAGCTTGCGTTCGTCTTCGGCCGCAAGCGGGAGATCGTCTGCATAATTGGCGGAGGTGTTGGTCTGGTTGGCCATTGTTCTCTCTCCCGATCAGGCTGCGGTGCGACGCTCGGACGGCCGAGCCTTGTTGTAGAGCCACTCGGTCAAGGGCAGCGCGACGAACATGCCGACATAAAGCCCGGTGGCATAGGTCAGGATGTTGCTGGCGGCGGCAAGCGCCAGGATGATGTCCTTCTGGTCCGGCACGGCGGCAACCAGGCCGCCGGTGCAGGCGGCCAGCATCGAGCCCGAACCGACGCCGCAGGACATGGCGAGCGCCCGGACGTCGAAGATGCCAAGACCGTGGATGATTGGCGGCATGATGGCGAAGACGAAGGTGCCGATCAGCGTACCGGTGGCATAGACGCCCATGGCGCCCGCACCCTCCGGCGAGTTGAGGCCATACTTGTCGGCGATCAACGCGAGGTTCGGTTCGCGGTCGATCGAATAGGTGGCGCCCACGGCTTCGCGGCCCATCTTCAAGAGGAAAACCGCGACCGGGAAGGCGACGATGATGGTGCCGAGATTGCCGAGTTCCTGGAGCACCAGCGCCGGGCCGGCCTCGATGATCTTCGAAATCTGCGGGCCGACGGTCGTACCGAATTTGGCGATGAAAGGCATGATGGCAACGGTAATCATCGCGCCGGAAAGCTTGACCGCATCGCGCGACAGGAATTTGGCGCTCGCCTTGAAAATGGCAGGATTGAAGGCAATGCCGAGTGCGAAGGCGTAGAGGATCGGCAGGAAGATGACGGTGCCGATGCCGATCGGAAGGCGTTGAATGCCGATCAGCTCGGAGGCGATGACGATCGCCAGCACAAGGATGTGCAGATAGAGCGCGCCCGAGGCGGCTCCGGTTTTTCCGGTCATGATGTTCTCCTCTGGTTGGGAGCCAGTTGTTGTTCTTTGCCCAGCGTTCACAGTAGGGGGTGAGGGCAAATTGCGGCTAGCCGGCCGGCAAGCAACGAAGTGTTGCGATTTGAGCAACGGGCTTAGCGTTGCTCCGGCGGCAATCGGGATCGAACCCGCGGCGCCTTCAAGTCATGGCTTCATTCCTGCATTTCATTCCAGTTGGTGGCACGACGAATCGATGCCGCCTCTACCCCTGCTGTTGCACACAGGGCAGGGGGAGCCAAGGGATATTGCGCCCTCTCGGCCTAGTACTCGCTGAGCGCAATCGGGTGTCGCCGACGCTGTCTGGAATGCTTGGGAACCGGCGGGGATAGAAATCCTGCAAAAGTCCCTGAAAATCCCCATTGAAATCGATTACATTTTCTGGCTTCATGGTTCTCGCAAGATTTGGGAGGATCTTATGAAGACATTTATCGCCGCAGCGCTTGGCGCTGTCGCTACCATTGCCATTTCCGCATCTTTCGCCAATGCCGAGACGTTCAAGATCGGCCTGTCCAACGGCTGGGTCGGCAGCGAGTGGCGCACGCAGATGATCGACGAGGCCAAGGAGGCGGCTGCGAAGTGGAAGGAAAAAGGTGTCGACGTCGAAGTCTCGGTGCAGAGCGCCAATGTCGACGTGCCCGGCCAGATTGCGCATGTGCGCAACTTCATCGCGGAGGGCGTGAACGCCATCATCATCAACCCCAACAGCCCGACCGCCTTTGATCCGATCTTCGCCCAGGCGAAGGAAGCCGGCATCCTGGTGATCGCGACGGACGCCGAGGTGTCCTCGCCGGACGCAACCTATGTCGGCATCGACCAGACGGCCTGGGGTGCGGCCGGCGCCAAGTGGCTCGCCGATACGCTCGGCGGCAAGGGCAAGGTGGTCGCGATCAACGGCGTCGCCGGCCATCCGGCGAACGAAATGCGCGTCGCCGGCTACAAGAGCGTCTTCAAAGACCTTCCGGATATCCAGGTGGTCAACGAAGTGAACGCCAACTGGGATCAGGCGCAGGGCCAGCAGGCAATGCAGAACATCCTTGCGACCTATCCCGACATCAACGGCGTCGTCGTGCAGGACGGCATGGCGGCCGGCGCCTGGAAGTCGATCATGGATGCCGGCAAGACCGGCCAGATCGCCGCCACGGGCGAAATCCGCAAGGACTTCATCGATCTCTGGATGAAGGACAAGCTCAATTCCGGCGCGACCGTCAACCCGCCTGGTGTCATGGCGAGCGCCCTCAACGTTGCCGTCTTGATGCTGCAGGGCAAGGAACTGAAGGAACCGGCAACGGCCGGCCAGTACAAGAACGCCATGTACCTGCCGATCCCGTTCATCGACAGCAAGAATCTTGCCGATGCCGCCAAGCAGCTCGACGGCAAGCCGGGCTATTATTCCTACACGAGCTCGCTGTCGATCGACGACGCGACGGCGCTGTTCAAGTAAGTTCTCGTTCCACCGGGCGGCTTTGATGGGGCTGCCCGGTGACCGGCGTCGCCAACTGTTGCGGCCGTGCCGGAACCGAAAAATCGCTGCGCCACACCGCGCAAAGTCGCGCCCCCTTGGGCGTGCAGCTGAAACCATGATGACGGACGACACCCGATGTCGAAACTGAGACTGAACGGCGTGAGCAAGGCTTACGGCGCAACGCTGGCGCTACGCCGCGGCGACCTCGAGATTGCCGCCGGCGAGGTGCATGTGCTGATGGGCTCCAACGGTTCGGGCAAGAGCACGCTCTGCAAGATCATTGCCGGCAGCGTGCGCCCCGATGGGGGGCAACTGCTGATCAATGACAAGCCGGTGGCCATATCCGGGCCTCAAGCCGCACGCGCCGCGGGCATCGGCATTTTTTACCAGGAGCTCAGTCTTGCGAGCCACCGCTCCGTCGAGGAGAACATCTGCCTTTCCGCTCTGCCGAGAAAGGCCGGGCTGTTCATCGACCGGGCGGTGCTGAAGGCGCGGGCTCAGCGCTACATCGCCCTTTTCACGGATGTCGCCGGCGAAGGATTTCATGCCGAAGCGCTCGTTGGCAATCTCAGGGCCGACCAGCGGCAACTGGTCGAGATCATGAAGGCGCTCGCGAGCGAAGCGCCGATCCTGATCTTCGACGAGCCGACTTCCGCACTCGATCGCGCCCAGGTCGATCGCTTCTTCGAAATCCTGCGCGGACTGAAGGCACAAGGGCGCGGCATCATCTTCATTTCGCACCGGATGGACGAAATCACTGCGATCGGCGACCGTGTGACGATCATTCGTGACGGCGAAACCATCGACACGCTCAAGCTCTCGGAGACGGATCCGGGCACCGTCATCCGGCTGATGGTCGGCGGGTCAAGCGACATGCCGGCGGCGCGATCTTCCGCGCCTGCAGCTGTCACAGGAGAGGCCGAGGCAGCGATTTCTGTTCGAAATCTCAGCGGCAAGGGCTTTCGCAACGTCAACTTCGACGTGGCGCGTGGCGAAATCCTCGGCCTCGGCGGCCTGCACGGTCAGGGACAGTCGGCGCTGCTGCGGGCGATTTTCGGCGCAAGCCCTGTTGCCTCAGGGGAGCTGACAATCGGCGGCGAGCGCTATGATGCAAAGAGCCCGCGCGACGCCATCCGTCGCGGCTGCGCCTATGTCTCCGGCGACCGCGGCCGCGACGGCGTCATCAGCGGCCGCCCGATCATCGAGAACGTTACGCCGATCCACTATCTGCGCGACCGGCTGATGATTGCCCGCCCGTCGCGCTTGCGCGACAAGGCGATGCCGGCGCTTGAGGCGATGCACACCAAGTTTGCCAGCCTCTTCCACCCGATCAATTCGCTCTCCGGCGGCAACCAGCAGAAGGTGATCATTGCGCGCTGGCTGATCGACCGGCCAGACGTGCTTCTGCTTGACGATCCGACCAAGGGCATCGACCTCCAGGCCAAGTCCGATCTCTTCGCGCTGATCCGTCAACTGGCCGCGGAGGGGCTGGGCATCCTGCTCTATTCGTCCGAGGACGCCGAATTGCTCGGCAATGCCAACCGCATCCTCGTCTTCAACGGTGGCTCGGTGACGCGTGAACTGACTGGCGACGATCGCACCCGCTACAATCTCTACCAGGCTGCATACGAGGCCGCGTGATGACATCGACCACCACAGACATTGGCGCTTCGGGAGCGGGAGGACTGAGGTCCTGGCTGCAGCGTTATCCCTTTCTGCCGGCATTGGTGATCGTGATCGCCCTTTTGGCGCTGAACGGCATCTTCTCGCCTAACAGCCTGAGCTTTCGTTCGATCACCGGGCTCTTCAGCACCTATATGGCGCTGATCATGCTGGCGATCGCCCAGACCTATGTTGTTTCCGCCGGCGACATCGACCTCTCGGCGGGCGCGACGCTGTCGCTGGTCAATGTCGCAATCGTGGTTCTGATGGAACGCTGGGGTGGCGGTGCAGGCGCGGTGCTGCTCGCTCTGGCATTGGGTGTCCTGATCGGCCTTGCCTGTGGCCTCGTCAACGGCATCGTCGTTACTGCCCTTCGGCTGCAGGCGATCGTCGCGACTTTCGCCACCAGCATCTTCTTCACCGGCCTGGCGCTCTATGTCATGCCCGTTGCCGGCACGCCGGCGCCGGCGATCTTCTGGCGCACCTATGGCGGCCGCCTGCTCGGCGTGCCCTTCGTCTTTTACGTGCTTGCAGCACTTGCCTTGCTGCTCTTTCTGCTGTCGCGGACACGCATCGTCACCGAGCTTCTCGCCGTCGGCGACGACCAGCAGGCGGCCTACCAGACGGGGCTGCCGGTTGTTGCCGTGCGCATCAAGGGCTACCTGCTTTGCGGGCTGTTCTCGGCGCTCGCCGCCTTCTGCCTGACCGGCGACACCGCAAGCGGCGATCCGCTCGTCGGCGGCAAGATGACGCTCTATAGTGTCGCTGCCGTCGTGCTCGGGGGCAGTGCCCTTGCCGGCGGCTGGACAACGGTGGTCGGCTCGCTGTTGGGCGCCCTGACCATTGGCCTCGTCAATTCGCTGGTGTTCTTCATCGGCACCCCGTCGGAATGGCAGAACTTCGTCCAGGGCCTTGCCATCCTGTTTGTGCTGATGGCCGGCGTTCTCGCCGGCCGGAGGGCGCGCGCATGAATTTCGTTGCCGCATTTTTCAAGCAGCCGCTGGTCATAGCCCTCGTCCTGATCGTGGCGCTGCTCGCCCTCGGGGAGAGCCTCTCGCCGGGCTTCGCCTCGGCTGACCAGATCCTGCGCCTGCTGATCGTTGCCTCCTTGCTCGGCATTGTCGCTGCCGGCCAGAACGTCGTTATCCTCGGCGGGCGCGAAGGTATCGACCTCTCCGTCGGCGGCGTCGTCTCACTCTCGGCGATCATCGCCGGCAACGTCATGAACGGCGCCGATGGCGGCATCCTGCCGGCTGTGCTTGCGTGCCTCGTCGCCGGTGCGTTCTTCGGCCTGTTGAACGGTCTCGGCGTCACGCTGCTGCGCATTCCGCCGCTGGTGATGACGCTCGGCATGCTCGGCGTGCTGCAGGGCCTGCTCGTCGTTATTCGCAACGGCATTCCCTCGGGCCGTGCCGCCCCCGGTCTTTCTGCTTTCGTCACCCAACCGCTTGTTCTTGGCATTCCCGGGATCATCTGGCTCTGGATCGCCATCGGCCTGTTTATGGCGCTCATGCTCAACCGCACTGTCTTCGGCCATCGCATCTATGCGATCGGCTCGAACGAGCATGCCGCCTACATGGCCGGGGTGCCGGTGCGGTTGATGCGTGTCGGCCTGTTCATGATCTCCGGCATGTTTGCCGCGATTGCCGGGCTCTGCCTGCTTGGCTATTCCGGCTCTTCCTTTGCCAATGTCGGAGAACAGTACATGCTTTCCTCGATCATCGCCGTCGTCTTCGGCGGTACCTCCCTTGCCGGCGGCAAGGGCGGCTATACCGGCACCATGGCCGGCGCGCTCCTGCTCGTCATCCTCCAGGGCATCCTGACCACGGTCAACATCGACGAATCTGGCCGGCAGATGGTGTTCGGCGCGACACTGCTGTTGCTCATGCTGTTTTATGGCCGGGGAAAGGCGATGCGGGCATGAGCGAACGGCCGAAGATCAAGGACATCGCGGAGAGGGCTGGCGTTTCGGTCGCAACCGTTTCCCGTGCGCTCAGCGGCTCCAGCCTGGTGACCGACGAGACGCGCAAGCGCATCGACGCGCTTGCGCGTGAACTCAACTACCGGCCGAATGTCAGCGCGAGGAACTTGAGAACCCGCCGGTCGATGTCGGTCTTGCTGGTCGTGCGCGACGTCGGCAACCCCTTCTACCTCGAGATCCTCAAGGGCGTGGAGGCAACCGCCCGCGCGGCCGGCTATGCCGTTCTCATGGGCAACACGGAAAATGATCCGGACCGCGAGGTCGAGTATTTCAACATGCTGCGCGATGGCCATGCCGACGGCATGATCCTGATGACCGGCAAGCTGCCCACCACCGAGCCCGGCGACAGTGCGCACGTTTCCCACCTGCCCATCGTCGTCGCGCTGGAAATGATCGAGACGGAAGGTTTTCCGCATGTGCAGATCGACAATGCTGCGGCGGCACGCGAAGCTGTCGAACACCTGATCGGTCTTGGCCACAGGCGCATCGCCCATATCGCCGGTCCGTTGCCGGAGGTAATGGCGAGCCATCGGCGTGAGGGCTACCGGCTGGCGATGAGGCAAGCCGGCCTACCGGTTCCCGAAGGCTTCGAAGTGCGAGGTGATTACCTGCTGGAATCGGGCGAAGCCTGCGCCGCCGCTCTCTTCGACCTGCCGCAACCGCCGACCGCGATCTTCGTCGCCAACGACGAGATGGCCTATGGGGCGATCCATACGCTGCGTCGGCTCGGGCGCGATGTTCCGGGCGATGTTTCGGTCGTCGGCTTCGACGACCTCTATCTCAGCAAGGCCTTCTACCCGCCGTTGACGACAGTCAGCCAGCCGCGCGCAGAGATCGGCCGCACGGCGATGTCCCTGCTTCTTCGCATCCTCTCCGGCGATGACGCCGCCGCCGCGCCGGCGGTGGTTCTGCCGACCACGCTCAACATTCGTGGCAGCACCGCGCCGCCACGTCGATAACCAAAACAATCGGGAGAACAGTATGACACAGCTACCGAAGCAGACGCTGCGCGTGGGTTTCGTCGGATCGGGCTTCATCGCCCACTTCCATCTGAAATCGATGATCGGCGTGCGCAATGTCGAGGTCACCGGCGTCTTCAGCCGCAAGCCGGAAAACCGGGAGAAGTTTGCCAAGGAAGTCGATGCGCTCGGCCTCGGCAATTGCCGCACTCATGAGAGCCTGGAAGCGTTGCTGGCCGCCGATGACGTTGACGCAATCTGGGTCCTTTCGCCGAATTACACCCGCCTCGACGTGATGCGTTCGCTGTACAAGGCGGTGAAGGATGGGCGCAGCAAGGTCTTTGCGGTCGCCTGCGAGAAGCCGCTCGCCCGCACCGTTGCCGAGGCGCGCGAGATGCTGTCGCTTGCACAAGATGCCGGCCTCAACCACGGCTATCTCGAAAACCAGGTGTTCTGCACGCCGGTCCTGCGCGGCAAGGAGATCATCTGGCGGCGCGCGGCCTCCACCACCGGGCGTCCCTACCTGGCCCGCGCCGCGGAAGAACATTCGGGCCCGCACGAGCCCTGGTTCTGGCAGGGCGACAAGCAGGGCGGCGGCGTGCTCTCGGACATGATGTGCCACAGCGTCGAGGTGGCGCGCTACCTCTTGACGGCGCCGGGTGCGCCGCGCAACTCGCTGAAGATCAAGGCGGTCAACGGCACGGTCGCCAATCTCAAATGGACGCGGCCGCACTATGCCGAGCAACTGCGCAAACGCTTTGGCAGCGAGGTCGACTACCGCAATCGTCCTTCGGAGGACTTCGCGCGTGCGACCGTCACGCTTGAAGATCAGGACGGCAACGAACTGATGATCGAGGCCACCACCTCCTGGGCCTATGTGGGGGCCGGATTGCGCATCCAGCTGGAGCTTCTCGGGCCGGAATACGCGCTCGAATACAATTCGCTCTCCACCGGCCTCAAGATCTTCATGTCGCGCGAGGTCACGGGTTCGGAAGGCGAGGATCTCGTCGAAAAGCAGAACGCCGAGCAGGGGCTGATGCCGGTTCTGGAAGACGAGGCGGGCGTCTACGGCTACATTGACGAGAACCGTCACATGGTCGAGTGCTTCCGCAAAGGCGAAAAACCGATCGAAACCTTCGAGGACGGGCTTGCCGTCGTCGAGATGCTGATGGGTCTCTACCGCTCGGCGGAAATCAACGCGACGCTGCAGTTCCCGGCTCCAGAACTGGAGCACTACGTGCCGGTCGTGGCGCGCCGCGGCGCCTGAGCTGATGCCGACATTGAACCGCCGCTGCCGCAAGGAGCGTAGCGTCAGCGGCTCGGTCTTCGCATCATTGCCGAACACCGGGATGATGCCGACCGGTGAAATCAGAAAAAGCGCAGTCTGGCTGGAATAATCTCTCCCACCCTCCGTTTGCCCTCGCACGAAGACAGCCCGAAGGCTCTCGTGCGGCGCGGTTGCCGTGCGCGGGCGCGGTGAAGCATAGGAGAGCAGCCATGACCGCCAGCCCGGCGATCGCCTCGCAAGGAGACTTTGTTGCCGTTGACGCAGGCAGGGCACGACACATCGATGGACAGATGCCGGTCAGAAAGGTGCGCCTGCTGGTCGGCGCACTGCTCGTCGCATTCGCGGCCGTACTGATCTTCCTGGCTGCCGACGGCCTGGCTTTGTCGATGCGCCTGTCGCTTATGGTCTTTGCCACGACGCTCGTCTGCTGGACGATTTTCGACCTGCCGGAAACGCCGGTGGCGCTTGGTGGCGCAGCGGCCCTTGCCACTACCGGTGCCGTCAATGAAGAGGCGGTTTATACGGCACTCGGCAACGATATCGTCTGGCTGATGCTGGCGGCTTCGGTGATTGCTGCGGTGCTGCAGGCATCGGGCCTGGTGGAGCGTCTGGCCTTTCGGCTGCTCGCCCGGTTCCGCGATGTCAACCGGTTGTTTTGGGCGGTGACGCTCGCGATCTTCGCAACGGCGTTCGTTATCCCGTCGACCTCGGCGCGGGCAGCGATCTTCATGCCGGTCTTTCTCGGCCTCGCCTCCACCATCGGCCGCCCCGGTGTTACCCGGGCTCTCGCTCTCCTCTTTCCGTCGGTCATCCTGCTTTCTGCAGCGGCATCGTTGACAGGCGCCGGCGCCCATCTCGTTGCCATCGACTTCATGCGTCGCAGCGGTGGCGACACGCCGGGATTTCTTGGATGGGCGCTGCTTGCCGCTCCCTTTGCACTGTTGACGAGCCTGATTGCCTGCGGCCTGATCCTGCGGTTCTTCCTCGATGACGCCGACCGTAACTGGCGCCTGGATGCTCCAGCCGAACCTACCGAGAAACGGCCGTTGTCCACCCGCGACAAGACGGTCCTCGCCGTAACGGCTGTCATCGTCCTGGCGCTCGCAGCTTCGGATCTTCACGGTGTCGCACTGCCGGTCATCGCCCTTGTCGGCGCGCTGGTGCTTGCGTCGGAGAAGGTCTCGGGCATGCCGTTCCGCAAGGCGCTGAAGGGCGTTGAGTGGAACCTGCTGCTTTTCCTCGCGGGAACCCTCGTCATCGGCGAGGCGTTGCTGTCGACCGGTACGGCGACTTTGCTTGCCGAGCGCCTGATCGGCGCCTTCAGCCTGATCGGCAAGCCGCCGGCATGGGTGGTCGTGCTCGTTGCCATCGGCATCGCCACCTTCGCGCATATCGTCATTGCCTCGCGAACGGCGCGCGCGACCGTGCTCGTTCCGGCGGTCGCGCTGCCGCTCTCCGGCTTCGGCGTCAGCCCCGAAGTGCTGATCATGGCTACAGCCATTGGTAGTGGATTCTGCCAGACGCTGATGGTGTCTGCCAAGCCGGTCGCACTGTTCGGGGGCATGGAACCACCGGCTTTCAGCCCATCCGACCTCCTGCGCCTGGCGCTCATGTTGGCCGCTCCGTTCATCGCGCTTCTGGCCCTGTTTGCCCTCCTCATCTGGCCGGCACTGGGGCTCACCATCCGATGAGAAGATATTGCAAAAACTACATTAATAGAGCCGGTGCGGATATCGCGCTGGCTCTTTGTTTTTCTTTCCCCGAAACGGCGCATGTGTCGTTTTTCGCGGAATAAAGTCCGCGAGCACCCGTTTCTCCCTTGCATCCGCATTGTCACAAAAGTGCAAGGAGACTGTCACATGACACTTACCATTCTGGTTGCACCGTCCGGTTTCAAGGAAAGTCTGTCGGCGGAAGAAGCCGCCGATTGCATCGAGAAGGGCGTGCTGCGCGCTTGCCCGCAGGCAGACGTCATCAAGGTGCCGATGGTCGACGGCGGCGAAGGCTTTACCAAGGCCCTGGTCGCGATCACCGGGGGCACTCTGCACGAGCGGACGGTCACCGGTCCGCTCGGCGAACCCGTCGCCTCACATTTCGGCTTTCTCGGCGGAAAGGGCGAACGCACCGCCGTCATCGAGATGGCGGCCGCAGCCGGCCTGCGCCTGGTGCCGCGTGATCGGCGCAACCCCTGCATCACGACCAGCTACGGCGTGGGCGAACTGATCCGTGCGGCACTCGACGCCGGCGCCCGCCGCATCCTGCTCGGCTGCGGTGACAGCGGCATCAATGACGGCGGCGCCGGCATGGCCGAGGCGCTCGGCGTGAAGCTGCTCGACCGCGACGGCAAGCCGTTGCCTTCTGGTGGGGGAGCACTCGGCGCACTCGCACGCATTGACCTCTCCGGCCGCGATCCGCGTCTTGCCGATGTCCGCATCGATGCGGCCGTCAACTGGCACAATGTGCTGCTTGGCGAGCGCGGTGTCGCCCGTGTCTTTGGGCCCCAGAAGGGCGCGACACCGGAACAGGTCGAGTTGTTGGCCGATGCCATGGAAATCTATGCAGCGGCGATCGCTGAGACCACGGGCATCGCGGTGGGCGAAGCGCCAGGCGCGGGGGCGTCGGGCGGTCTTGGGGCGGCCATCATGGGGCTGCTCGGCGGAGCGCTGCATCCAAGGTACGATATCGTCATGCGCTACCTCGACCTCGACAGCATGATCGCCAAGGCCGATCTTGTGATCACGGCGGAAGGCAGCCTCGACGGCCAGACGCCGTTCGGCAAGGTCCCGGCTGAAGTCGGGCACAGGGCGAAGGAGGCAGGCCGCCCCGTCATCGCGCTCGCCGGCACGATCGGCAAGGGCGTCGCCCTCAATTTTGATCATGGCATCGACGCATTCGCCTCGATCCTCAAGGCGCCATGCACCCTTGACGACGCAATCAGCGCCGCGCCGAAACTGCTGGTGCGCGCTGCGGAAGATGCCGTGCGCATGGTGCGGGTCGGCATGCTCCTCAACGAGCGTGGACTCGCGGCCTGATCATCCGGCCACCGGTCTGGCGGGGCGGCGGCGCAATCGCTGCGTCCCGCCGGAGCGCCGATAGCTGCAGCGACAGCTAGATGAATGAACCTCTCGACAATTCAGCCTTCAGTTCAGGCCTGTGCGTCGATCAGGCCACACAGGATCAGGCCAGGGCGTAGATCAGGATCTGCAAAGCTGGCGCGCATCGAGAACGCCCCAGCCAAAGACCGGATCCTTGCCCGGCTTACCCAAATCCTGGGCCGTATCCGTCACGAGCTTGGCGATCTCGTCGGGCGACATCTGTGGATGGGATGTCCTGAGGATGGCAACCGCGGCGGTGACGAAGGGAGCTGCAAACGAGGTGCCGGTGCGGGGGGCGGCGCCCTCGACCGAAGCAGCCGTCCAGACGCCGGTGCCGAGCGCTGCGACGTCGATGTGATCGCCACGGCCTGCGCGTCGGTAGGGCTTGAAGTTGCGATCAACGGCGGTGACCGCGATCATTTCGGGATAGGCGGCAGGATAGACGGGCTTTGCCCGGGGACCGTCGTTTCCGGCCGCAGCCACCTGGATGATGTTGCGTTCGGATACGAGCGAAACGGTCTTCTCCAGCAGCAGGTTGTGTGGCCCTGAAAGGCTCATGTTGATGACGGTGACTTTGCGCGATGCCAACAGGTCGATCGCTCGTACCAGATTATAGGTCTCGGCAAGGTCTGTTTCCCCCGTCGTACGCTGGAAGGCGTCAATGGCGATCAGGTGTGTGTCGCCAAGGAGGCCTGGCGCCCGGCTGTCCTGGCGGCCGGCGATCAGGGCGGCGACCGCTGTGCCATGCTGACGTCCCGACTCCGGCGCTTGCGTTTCCGCCAGCCTGATGATGTCGAGCTTGACGTCCTTGAGGGAAGGATGTGCGGGGTTGATGGCTGTGTCGATCAGCCCGATCGGGCCTGCGGCCGCGCAGGCCCTCTCCGTGTTCGGCGCCGGCCAGCCAATGGCGTCGCGAACGAGCGCACAGCCCCCTTCGGCGCAGGGCGCGGACGATGCGTCGCCTTGGTTGGGCTCGAAATAGTGGTTGAGGTCCGCGATCGCGCCGGGCGTTGCGCTCGCGACTTGCCGGCGCGCGTCCTCAAGCGACATGCCGCTTGGCACGCCGAGCTTGACGATCCCGGTTGCCGAGATTTCCAGAGGGGCTCGGGCTCTGATCGTGAAGCCATCAGCCGTGAGGCGCTGAAGGCCGGCGTCGTCCAGGCTGAGGGCGATGATCTCGCCCGGCGCACGGCTCGGGCGGCGCGTGGACGCACGGCGCGTTTCGACACGCCTTTCCGGCGACCGTCGGAAGAGATCGAACAGGTTGCCGTTCCCCCGCCAGTTGCCGCTGGAGCCACGATCCTCCGACCCCCGTGACGATCCGCCACCACCACCGCCACCGTCATCGTCGTCGTCGTCCGCATGGGCGGAAGATACGAAGATTAGGCCCGAGCCATCAGGGTTTCGGCTCTCGCCGTACGACAGATCGACGGAGACCGGTGCCAGGCCGCATATCGACAGGGCGGTCAATCGAAGCAGGCGTTTCTTCAAGGCTCTCTCCATGGGCCAGAGGTGCCGTCTGGCGGCAGCTTACCGTGAACGAAGGCAACGTCGGTGGTGACTTTCGCGTGTGCTTCACATATCGCTCAACGGATGAATGGACAAATTATTCCCCCGTGGATGAGGCGGAGCGAAAGAAGGAACGCCCCATGACGGATGATACCATCGCCTTCGGCGAGCGCCTCGTCGCGTTCCTGCCGAACCTGCGGCGCTTTGCCATTTCGCTCTGCCGGTCACGGGACGTTGCCGATGATCTGGTGCAGGCCGCATGCGAAAGGGCGCTTGCCGGCGCGGAACGGTTCGAGGAAGGCACGCGTTTCGACGCCTGGATGTTTCGAATCCTGCGCAACCTCTGGATCGACCAGCTTCGGCGTCAGAAGACGGCGGGGCCGACCGAAGACATCGACGCGCAGGCGGAACTCGCAGTTCCTTCGGGCGAGGCGGGCGCGGAGGCGCGCATGGCGCTGAAGAGCGTGGCTGCCGCGATCGACGACCTCGTGCTCGAGCAGCGCGAGGTGCTATTGCTCACCTGCGTCGAGGAGCTTTCCTACAGGGAGGCGGCCGAAGTGCTGGGTATCCCGATCGGTACTGTCATGAGCAGGCTTGCCCGGGCGCGCAAAAATCTTGCCGAGGCAACGGGAATAGAACCCGCGGCCATGCGTTCACAGGACATGAGAGGCGGGGCGAGATGAACGAGATTGAATTCAGCGACGAAATCCTGATGGCGTTTGCCGATGGCGAGCTTGACGAGGAGACGACGCGCCGCGTCGAAGCGGCGCTTGAGACCGACGACGAACTGATGGCGCGCGTCGCGGTGTTCATGGAAACACGGGCAGCCGCCAGCGATGCCCTGAAACCGGTTCTCGACGAGCCTGTGCCGGAAGAGCTGGTGCGCAAGGTGCGCGCCATGGCCGCAAGCGCGGCCGCGACAAGCGAAGCGCACTGCACAGAAACGCCTGTTCATACGGCTGAAAACGTTGTCGCATTGCGGCGTCCGTCCGACCGGGTCGCCGCGCCAGCGCGCATCGTTTCAAGATCCATGATGGCGATGGCCGCCTCGCTGCTGCTCGTCGTTGGCGGCGCCGGCGGCTATCTTTTGCGGGGCGGCGGGCCGGAGGGTGTCGGCGTCCTGCAGGTTGCCGGCATTGCCGATCCGCGCGTGTCCGCCATTCTCGATCGGGCTGCTTCCGGCGACGAAGTTTCGATTGCCGACGGCCAGGGGACGGTCCGGCTCGTATCGGCGTTCCAGGTCGGCAATGGCCAGCTTTGCCGCGAATACGAGCTGGCGCAAACCGGCCTGCCGGACCTCGTTTCGGTTGCCTGCCGGGAGGCCGAATCCTGGCAGACGCGGCTTGCCGTGGCCAGGTCGAACGGCGGGGCTGGTTATGCCCCGGCATCGTCGCTCGAGACGGTCGACGCCTATCTGACGTCGATTGGTGCCGGTGAGCCGCTTGATGCCGAAGCCGAGCGAAAAGCCCTGGCAGCCAAGAAGTAGATGGATCGCGTTCAACGCGGCTTTTCGATCGGGACCGAAAGGCTAACCTTGACGGGGTCCATCGTCACGAAAGTCCGGAACCGCTTGATGTTCGGGTTGCCGAAGAACATGCGGCGGGTGAACGCTTCGTAGTCGGCCATGCTGGGCACGATGACGACGAGCATGAAGTCGACGTCGCCGGTGACATAGTAGCACTGCTGCACTTCTGGCGCGGCGGTGAAGGCCGCTTTCGCGGCGTCGAGCAAGGCGATCTGCTCGCTCTCGACTTCCACTTCGACGAGGATCGTCAGCGTCTGGTTCACGCTCGGGGGATCGACCACCGCGACGTTGGCGCGAATGACGCCGGTCTCCTCCATGCGCTTGATCCGCCGCTGGACCGCGGGCGCCGAGAGATTGACCGCTTCCCCGATCTGGCGTTGCGGCGTGGTATTGTCCTTCTGCAGGATGGCGAGGATCGCGAGGTCGAATTGATCGAGTTGCGGGGGTGTTTTCGAAACGGCCATCATGCTCTTCGTTGCGGTTTACAAACTTGCATTCTCCACGGCGAATTAGAGCGCATTTCTCGCTTTCGATGAAATAGATTTTCGCGCAGCCACGGAGATTGCGCGCATGTTCCTTTCCAATTCCCATACCGATTTCGGCCGGCCGCTGCTGCCGGAAGACGCAGGCATGCTGTCGCTCGGCGCTGCCGAAAGCGTCGAACGCCATTTCTCCCGGCGCCCAGACCACCGGCCGACGCCGCTGCATGCCCTCCCGGCGCTCGCGGGCGAACTCGGTATTGCAGGCCTCTTCGTCAAGGACGAAGGCCATCGCCTGGGGCTTGGAAGCTTCAAGGCGCTCGGTGGTTCCTATGCGGTGATCCGGCTGGTGCTCGAAGAAGCGGAGGGCCGCCTTGGCCGCAGCCTCGACACGGATGACCTTTCCCGACCCGAGGTGCGCGCGATCGCTGAGGGGATGACCTTCGGCTGCGCCACCGACGGCAACCACGGCCGGTCTGTCGCCATGGGCGCGCGGCTCGTCGGTGCGCGATCCGTGATCTTCGTTCATTCGGGCGTCAGCGAAAAACGCATCGAAGCGATTGCGAGCTACGGCGCCGAGATCGTTCGCGTCGCCGGGACTTATGACGATTCCGTCCATGAGGCGGCGCGGGTCTGCGAGGCGAACGGCTGGACCGTGGTCTCCGATACGTCCTGGCCCGGTTATGAGTACATTCCCGGCCTTGTCATGCAGGGCTATACCGCGATTTTGAGCGAAGCGCTCCGGCAGATGGCAGAGCCGCCGACCCATGTCTTCGTGCAGGCGGGTGTCGGCGGGATCGCTGCCGCGACCGCGGGACACCTGGCGCTTCGCTTCGCAAGCGCCCGCCCGCGTTTCGTCGTCGTCGATCCGGCGCGGGCAGCCTGCCTCTACGAAAGTGCGAAGGCCGGGCACCCCGTCAAGGTCGCGCACGGGGAGCCGACAATCATGGCGATGCTCGAATGCTACGAGCCGTCGCTGGTTGCCTGGCGTATCCTGTCGCGCGCCGCCGATGTCTTCATGACCGTCGACGAAGAGGAGGCCGTTTCGATCATGAACCGTCTGGCGCGACCGACTGGTGACGATCCGGCGATCGTTGCCGGCGAGAGCGGCGGCGTCGGGCTCGCCGGCCTTGTAGTGGTGGCGCGGGACCCGGCCTTGCGCGAAGCGCTGGGCCTGAATGCTCAGTCGCGTGTCTTCGTCATCAACACCGAGGGGGCGACCGACCCCGAGCGCTATGCGGCTCTGGTGGGACTGGCGCCCGAGGCGATCGCGGGCAAATCGAACGAGAAGGTCTAAGCGATGGCTGCAACAATCTCAGACCGACTGATCGCGGATATGACAGCCTGGCGGCGTGACCTGCATGCGCATCCGGAGTTCGGCTTCGAGGAGCAGCGGACCTCTGCCTTCGTCGCGGCCAAGCTCAGGGAGTTCGGGCTCGACGAGGTGGTGGAAGGGGTCGGCGGCACCGGTGTCGTCGGTCGGATGAAGCGCGGCAGCGGCAACCGCGCGATAGCACTTCGCGCCGACATGGACGCCTTGAGGATTCCGGAGCAGGGAGAGATGCCCTATCGCTCGACGCGACCCGGCACCATGCACGCCTGCGGTCATGATGGGCACACGACAATGCTGCTGGGGGCAGCCAGGATGCTCGCCGAGGAAGGCGGCTTTGACGGCACGGTTTGCTTCGTCTTTCAGCCGGCCGAGGAATGGGGCAAGGGCGCGCTTGCCATGCTCAGTGACGGGCTGATGGAGCGCTTTCCGTTCGATGAAATCTATGGCCTGCACAACATGCCGGGGCTTGCGGTCGGACGTTTCGAGACTCGCTCCGGCGCCATCATGTCGGCGGAGGACAATTTCGAGATCGTACTTCGAGGCGTCGGCGGTCACGCGGCGCGGCCGCACTCCGGCAATGAGACGCTGGTTGCCGCCTGCGCCACCGTCGTCAATTTGCAGACGATCGTCTCGCGCCGCCTGTCGCCGGCCGATATATCCGTGGTATCGGTAACCGAACTCTTGACCGATGGCACGCGCAATGCGCTGCCGGGGCTCGCACGCATTCTCGGTGACGCCCGCAGCTTCCGACCGGAGGTCAGTGCCAAGATCGAGGCTGAGATGCGCACGATCGCCAAGGGCACGGCAGACGCCTACGGCTGCGAGGTCGATGTCATCTACACACGCGAATTCGTGCCACTGATCAATGATCCGGTTCTGACCGGCCATGCCTTTGCCGCAGCCGAGGCGGTTTTCGGTGCGCAAAACGTTGCGATCGCCGCCGAGCCGATGACAGGATCTGAAGACTTCGCGCGCTTTCTTGAGCATGTGCCCGGCTGCTTCGTCTTCATCGGCAACGGTGAAACCTCGGCGCCGTTGCACAACCCGCGCTACGACTTCAACGACGACGCCCTGATATTTGGCGCGCGCTTCCATGCGGAAATCGCCCGCCAACGATTGGCGCCGGCCGACCACGCGTGACATGAGGACAGTGACATCCATGCAGACCATCAATGCCGAGCGCCTCATCGCCCGCATCCATGAACTCGGGGACATCGGTCGCGATCCCCAAGCCCAGTTGACGCGCCTTGCCGCTTCCGACAACGACAAGGCGGGGCGCGACCGCCTGGTCGCCTGGCTTCATGCGGCTGGCCTCGAGGTTGCCGTCGACCGTATCGGCAACATCTTCGGCATCTGGCGCGACGAGCGCAACGCCGGCGAGGCGCCACTCATGCTGGGTTCGCATATCGATACGGTCATCAATGCCGGCGTCTATGATGGCTGCTATGGCGTGCTTGCCGCGCTCGAAGTCATCGAGACGCTGAAGGAGCGCGGTGTTGAGCCGGTCCGCCCGGTCGTCGCTGCCGCCTTCACCAACGAGGAAGGCGTGCGCTATGCGCCGGACATGCTGGGTTCGCTCACCTATGTCGGCGGCCTGACCGTCGAGGCGGCACTCGCGACCGTCGGTACCGACGGATCGGTGCTCGGCGAGGAACTCGAACGCATCGGCTATGCCGGCACCGCCGAGCCGGGCTTCGCCAAACCGCACGCCTATCTCGAACTGCATATCGAGCAGGGGCCGGTGTTGGAACGGGAGGGGTTTACGATCGGTGCGGTCGAGAACCTGCAGGGCATCTCCTGGCAGCGCGTCACCATCGATGGCGTCGCCAACCATGCGGGCACCACGCCGATGGCGATGCGCTGTGATGCCGGACTTGCAGCCGCCCGCGTCGGCCTGTTCCTACGCGAGCATATCGCCCGCTCGAACGCCCCGAGTGTCGCGACGGTCGGCACGATGCGATACGAACCGGACGCGATCAACGTCATCCCGTCGCGCGCTGTCTTTACCGTCGATCTTCGCGACCCGGACGAGGCGCGGTTGTCGGCACTGGAGGCGGTGCTTTCAGAATTGCTGGTGCGGATCGGCACTGAAGAAGGCGTGCAGATTTCCTTCGAGCGACTGGCAAGGTTCCAGCCGGTCGACTTTGATCAGGGCATTGTCGAAGCCATCGAGACCTCGACAAAACGCCGCGGCTTCAAGACCCGCCGCATGACCTCAGGCGCCGGCCACGATGCGCAGATGATCGCCCGCATCGCACCGTCGGCGATGATCTTCGTGCCGAGCCGCGACGGCATCAGCCATAATCCGCGGGAGCATACCGAGCCGGATGACCTGGTGGCCGGGGCGAACGTGCTGCTTGACGTCGTCGAGGGGGTGATTGGGCGTGGCTAGAGAGGCGGTTGGGGCGAGAAAGCCCAACGCTCTGTGCGCGTATTTCCGCAGCCACACGCCGGCAGGTCTTGATCGGGAAAGCTTCGACGCCAGTTGAGCTCCTTCTCGCGCGTCAGAACCCGCTCCCACGTGCACATCCGGAGTCCGGTTTCAAGAAAGAGCGCAGGTTGCTCTTCGTTGCGACGAAGTTGACCTCTCTTCAAGGCTCTCAATTCGTGTGAACGGTGTTCTGCCCGGCAGGCGGTTCTGGCTGGCTCTGTTCGCCACGGCTTTGCGGCGTCTGGCGGAAGAGGTTAAGGAAACTGCTGCCGCCGTGCCAAGTGTTGCCGCTTGGGCCGTAATCCCTTGTGTCGCGCAGGGTAGGGCGATCCTCGCTATGGCTAGCGCCGTCGATGGCGGCACCTCCGCCGCCCGCACCGGTACCCCCAGGCTCAAGGCCGGGCTCTGGGCCTGCGCCGCTACCGTCGCCGGTGCCCCAATCGCCGCCGCCCGCGTATCCGCCACCCACCGTGCCGTCGCTTCCGCCGCCCCCGACGTTTTCGCCACCTTGGCCGCCGCCATCGGTGCCATTTTCGCCGGACCCGCCGCCGGCATCGGCATCCTCTGCATGGGCGGTGGAAATCAAGGATGAACCCGCGGCAAAACGGCCGCTGCCGTCGAGGCGTGGCAGGTCTCCCGCCAGTACCGCAAGGCCGCCAATCGACAGGGCGGTCAGTCTCAGCAGGCGTATCCTCACGTCATTTCCTCGTAAACGGCGTTTTGTCGTCCCGCAGATGCGCCACAGAAGGCGGCAGCCTCGCGTGAATGACGGATTTCGCCCATGACGACCTTTGCGTGAACCCTACATACCGTTCAACCGATGAGGGGACAAGCAATTCCCCAGTCAGGCACAAGCATCCGCCCAGCCGCCGGAAGGGGCCGCGACCGGCCCCTTCCTCGCCATGCCGCCTTGCCTATTCGGCTGCGCCGGCCGCACCCTCGACCGGCATGTAGAGGTCGCCACCCTCGCGGTATTTCGCGGCCATCGCCTCCAGCCCCTCCTTCTGCGCCTCGGCGCGGATGTCGTGTGAGATGCGCATCGAGCAGAATTTGGGCCCGCACATCGAGCAGAAATGCGCGACCTTGTGGGCCTCCTTCGGCAATGTCTCGTCATGGAAGTTGCGGGCGGTTTCCGGGTCGAGCGAGAGATTGAACTGGTCCTCCCAGCGGAACTCGAAGCGGGCGCGAGAGAGGGCATCGTCGCGCACCTGGGCTGCCGGATGCCCCTTGGCGAGATCGGCGGCGTGGGCGGCGATCTTGTAGGTAATGACACCCACCTTGACGTCGTTGCGGTCGGGCAGACCGAGGTGCTCCTTCGGGGTGACGTAGCAGAGCATGGCGGTTCCGAACCAGCCGATCATCGCCGCGCCGATGCCGGAGGTGATGTGGTCGTAGCCCGGCGCAATGTCGGTCGTCAGCGGTCCGAGCGTGTAGAACGGCGCTTCGCCGCAGACGGCCAGTTGCTTGTCCATGTTCTCCTTGATCTTGTGCATCGGAACATGGCCGGGACCTTCGATCATCACCTGGCAATCCTTCGCCCAGGCGATCTTTGTGAGTTCGCCAAGCGTTTCGAGTTCGGCAAACTGCGCCGCATCGTTGGCGTCGGCGATTGAGCCGGGGCGCAGGCCGTCGCCGAGCGAGAACGAGACGTCATAGGCGCGGCAGATGTCGCAGATTTCCTCGAAATGCTCGTAGAGGAAGCTCTCGCGGTGGTGATGCAGACACCACTTGGCCATGATCGAGCCGCCGCGCGAGACGATGCCGGTGACACGGTCGACAGTGAGCGGGATGTAGTGCAGCCGCACGCCGGCATGGATGGTGAAGTAATCGACGCCCTGTTCGGCCTGCTCGATCAGCGTGTCGCGGTACACTTCCCAGTTGAGATCCTCGGCAATGCCGTTGACCTTTTCGAGCGCCTGGTAGAGCGGCACGGTGCCGATTGGAACGGGCGAATTGCGGATGATCCATTCGCGGATGTTGTGGATGTTGCGGCCGGTCGACAGGTCCATGACCGTGTCGGCACCCCAGCGCGTTGCCCACACCATCTTCTCGACTTCCTCGGCCATCGACGAGGTCACGGCGGAATTGCCGATGTTAGCGTTGATCTTCACCAGAAAATTCCGGCCGATGATCATCGGCTCGGACTCCGGATGGTTGATGTTGGCCGGCAGGATGGCGCGGCCGCTGGCAATCTCCTGGCGGACGAACTCGGGCGTCACGTGATCGGGGATGTGGGCGCCGAAGCTTTCGCCATCGCGGGCTTTCGCGCGCGCAGCGTCGCGGCCGAGGTTTTCGCGGATCGCCACGAACTCCATCTCCGGCGTGATGATGCCGGCGCGGGCATAGGCAAGCTGGGTCACCGCGCGGCCAGCCGTGGCCTTCAGCGGCACATGCTGAAGGGGGAAGGTCGGCGTCAGCCGGTCGCCGGTCGCAAAGCCGTTGTCTTCCGGTCGGACGATCCGCCCCTCGTAGGTTTCGACGTCGCCGCGACCGATGATCCAGTTGCGGCGCAGCCGCGGCAGGCCGTCCTCGATGCGGATCTCGGCGTCGTCGGCGGTATAGGCGCCGGAGGCGTCGTAGACCGTGACCGGCGGTTCGCCGGAGGTCGGGTGCAGCGCGATCTCGCGCATCGGCACGCGGATATCCGGATGCAGCACGCCTGATTTGTGGACCTTGCGCGAGGCGGGAAGCGGCCCTTGCGTGACAGTGAGGGCTGCGGGTTTGGTGGCAATATTCATGACGAGGCTCCAAGTTGTGGTTGGAGACCCAGTTCTGATGCCGGAAGGATGAAAGACGCGCCGCCAGGAGGAGGCCGCGTACGGAGTCCTGGCTTCGATATCTGCACCGTCCCTACGCCAGTATGAACTGGATCAGGTTCAACGGGTCACTGCGCTACAGCCGGCAAGCCGACCATCCAGCAGTATCTCAGCCCCTTGACGGGACCCCCCTGGTGAATGCCTCAAAGATAGCCATTGATCGGTCCGCGTCGTCAAGCGCGAATTCGCCTGCCGAGCAAGATACAATTTTGACGTGTGAGATCTCGTTCATGGAAGGGCCAGCGGTCCGAACCGTTGGTTTTGAAGGTCGGCAATCAGGATGCCGCCGCAATCGTATTTCCCACGCGTTCGGAACCACCGTTGGCCGTCCCATGCGGGCGTGCCCGCGATTGGTGTCGGCGCGCCTGGTTCAATAGCTTCTGTCTATTGCGTTCATAGTGACTATGAATTTGCCCTATGCCTGGCGGTCTGACAAATACTCGTCCCAAGGGACGGAAGCAAACACGTCCCGCGGGATCCCCGCAGACAAACGACCAGAAGGCGCCGTACCTTCGCAACGCTTGAAGCGGTACGACTGAGGTCGTGCCGCTTCTCTCTTTTTGAGAGTTCCAATCAGGCGGCCTACCCATGAACCTGTATTTATCCATCGTCGAGCAGAACCTGCTCTCGGCGCCCGTCCTCTTCTTTTGCCTTGGTTTCAGTGCTTCTGTTCTGGGCGCATCGATCGCCTTGCCGAGCGGCGTTTCGAAAATGATAGCGATCTACCTGATGCTGGCGATCGGTTTCAAAGGAGGGGCTGCAGTCGGCATGGATGCGCTCTCGACCGAGGTGCTCCTGTGTCTGCTGGTCGGTGTGGCCTTATCCGGGGTGATGCCGTTCGCCGCTTTCCGTTTTCTCGGTCTCGTTTCGCCGCTGCCGGCAATGGACCGCGCAGCGATCGCCGCGCATTACGGGTCGATCTCGATTGTCACCTTCACGGCCGCCACCGACGCCCTGGTGCGATTGGGTCTCGAATTCAGTGCCACCATGGCTGCGGTCGCAGCCGCGATGGAGGCGCCCGCGATCATCAGTGCCGTCTATCTGCTGCAGAAGTTCGGAAGCCGCACCGTATCCAACGCCAGGTTGAGAAACCAGTCTGTCATGCGGGAAGTCTTCTTCAACGTGACGATCGTCGTGCTGCTCGGCGCTTTCGCCATCGGCGCGGTGACCGGCAAGGACGGCCTCTCCGATGTGTCCGGGTTCCTGGTTGATCCCTTCAGAGGTGTGCTTTGCCTTTTTCTTCTCGACCTCGGCGCTGTGGCAGGGCAGGGGCTACGCACCGGTTGGCGCTCGCTCCGCTGGCCGCTCGTGCTGTTTGCCGCCTGGATGCCGGCGCTGTCGGCGACACTCGCCTTTCTGTCAGCATTCGCGTTCGGCCTGTCGCACGGCAATGCAGCATTGTTGATGACGCTTGCCGCCAGCGCTTCCTATATCGCAGCGCCGGCTGCGATGCGCATGGCGGCGCCGGAGGCCAGACCCGAAATCTACCTGACCATGGCGCTCGGGGTGACGTTCCCGCTCAATTTGCTGGTTGGCGTGCCGCTTTACATCTCTCTCGCCAGTTTTCTCGCGCTCTAGCCCTGACGACAAGATTGATGGTTCTGCCGATCAGGCAATTCCCTTTTCGCGGGCGACGGCGTCGGCTTCACGCGCTAGGATCTCGTAATGGCGCTGTCGCCCGCTGTTTTCCCGCCAGTAGAAGCCGACTTCACGTCTAGCGGCCCAGTCTTCGATCTCAATCAACTTGACATCGTCGTCCTTGCGGAACTCTGCACGGGCGTAAAGCTCCGGGAACAGCGAACAGCCCATGCCGATCGAGACCATTTGCCTGATGGAGTCGAGACTTGTGCCTTCATAGTCGTCGATCACGTGCGCATCGGCTGCGACCGCGAGATGCCGCACATTTTCAAGCAGCCGGTGGCCGCTTCCAAGCGCCAGAAGCGTCTCCCCCTTCAGCGCACTGGTCTTGAGCGAGCGATGTGACGCCAGTCGATGTTCGGCAGGTACGCCGAGAAAGATCTTCTCATGACCGATCCGCCGGAACCGCAGGCCCGGTCGTTCCGGGGCAGGGCCCAGGCCGCAATCAACCGATCCTTCCGCGACGGCTGCTTCGATCCATGCCGGTCGATCCTCGCGTATGTAGATCTTCAGTGCCGGGAACTTCCGATGAATGCCCGGTAGAAATCCTGGAAGAAAATAGGGCCCAAACGTCGGGGCCGTCGCCATTCGCACCAGGCCGCCAAGGCTTTGCGTGTCCCTCAAGGCGCCTTCGACAAGGTCATCGACCGTCGCTAGAGCCATGCGAGCGCTGCGCGCGACATCCTGGCCCGCCGGCGTGGTGACGACACTCGTCGAGGTGCGTTCAAACAGCGTTATTCCAAGGGATTTCTCAACATGCCCAATCTGCACGGACAGGGTTGGCTGCGAAACATGGCAGCGCTTGGCGGCCTTGCCAAAATGCCGGAGTTCGTCGAGGGCCGCTATGTATTCAAGCTGGCGCAGGGTCGGTCGGTAAGTCATGGCCTATAGATAGAAACTATCGCGCGGATTTCAACAATGAATTGGAGCTATCAATTGATCTCGCCCATTGTCGCAACAGCAAAAAGGGCTTTGGCAATGGACCAGTTTCTGAAATCTCTCCGCAACCGCAAAGCGATTGTCGACGCGCGCATCGACGAAGAACAGGCTCGGGCAGCACCGGATCGATTTCGTCTGCACGCGCTGAAGAAACTCAGGCTGCAGTTTCGGGAGCAGATCGCATTCGTCGAGCGCACGAACCGGCTGTCCCCGACCTAGGGCGCCTATTAAGTCCCGCCAACGGTTGGTCCGTAGCTCGCATGCGAAATCCTAGCGGTCGGACTTGTCCTGGGTTCCCCGTTCGGCGTAATCGGCGCGGTTGATGCCGTGGCGTTGGAGCTTGTCGTAGAAAGTCTTGCGGGGAATGCCGAGGGCCTCGATGGTTGCCTTGACGTCGCCGCGTTGCGCCCTCAGCACCTCCTTGAGGATCTCCGCCTCGTAGCGCTCAAGCCGCTCCGGAAGCGCGGTGCCGACCTGCTCAACTGGCGTTTCGCGCTGCCCGAGCGAGCCCTCGACGCCGAGCGCGACCCTTTCGGCAAAGTGCGAAAGCTCGCGCACGTTGCCGGGCCAGGCATGGGTCATCAGATGCCTTTGGACCGCCGGCGAAACGGCGGGCGCGTCGCGCTTGAAGCGTTCAGCCGCACGCGTCAGGAAGTGCGAGAAAAGCAGCGGGATATCGTCGCGACGCTCACGCAGCGGCGGGATCGACAAGGTGACGACGTTCAATCGGAAGTAGAGGTCTTCGCGAAAATCGCCGCGCGCAGCCGGGTCGCCAAGGTCGATTTTGGCGGCGGCAATGACGCGGATGTCGACGGGGCGCACCTGGTTGGTGCCGAGCGGCGTGATCTCGCGGGCTTCGAGAACGCGCAGCATCTTTACCTGGGTTGCCAGTGGCATCGCTTCGATCTCGTCAAGGAACAGCGTGCCGCCGCTTGCGTGCTCGATCCGCCCGATGCGCTTCTTCAGCGCGCCGGTGAAGGCGCCCGGCTCATGGCCGAAGAGCTCGCTTTCGATCACCGTTTCCGGCAGCGCCCCGCAGTTGAGCGCGACGAAATTGCCGTTTCGGCGCCGGCTCCAGTTGTGGAGCAGGGTCGCGACGACTTCCTTGCCGCTGCCGGTCTCCCCGGCGACGAGCACATCGACGTCGGTGTCGGCGATGTGCCTGATCGTCTGGCGCAGGCGTTCCATGACAGACGTCTGGCCGATCAGCGGCAGGCTGTCGCCGGCCGTCTCGGCAGCCCGCGTCAGCGCGCGGTTTTCCATGACGAGCCGGCGCTTTTCCAGCGCGCGGTGCACGCTCTGCACCAGCCGGTCGGAGGCAAAGGGCTTGGGAATAAAGTCATAGACGCCGTCCTTCAGTGCTGTCACCGCCATCGGGATGTCGCCATGGCCGGTGACGAGAATGACCGGAAGGTCGGCATCGAAGGCGGCGATATGGCGAAAGAGCGCCAGCCCGTCGATGCCGGGCATGCGGATGTCGCTGACGACGATGCCGGCGAAACTGGCGTCGAGCGTCTGAAGGGCGTCGGCGGCGCTCGCATGCGCGGTGACGCTCAGGCCGGCAAGCTCAAGCGTCTGCTTCATTGCCTTGCGCAGGTCATTGTCGTCGTCGATGAGGTAAACGGAAGGCTGCATTGCTCAGGCTCTTTTCAGGTGAACCGTGAAGACGGTGCCCTTGTTGCTGGTTTCAACCGCGATCTCACCGCCATAATCGGCGACGATTTCCTTGGAGATTGCCAGGCCGAGGCCAAGTCCATCGTCCTTGGAGGTGTTGAATGGGGTGAAGAGGTCCTCGGCGATCTCGGCCGAGATACCTGGGCCGTTGTCGGCGACGACGAGAGAAACCCTGTCGCCGGGACCGTCCTTGCAGCTGACGCGGATCTCGGCGTCGGTGCGCTCCCCCAGTGCTTCGAGCGCGTTCTGCAGGAGGTTGATCAGCACCTGTTCGAGACGGATGCGACTGCCATAAACGCTGAGGCCGTTTTCCGGCAGATCGATCACGATCGCGTCCATGCGGCCGGCAAAGCGGCTGCGCAGCAGCATCAGGGCGCCCTCGATCACGTCGCGCATCGGTGTCGGTTCGGCAACGAACCGGCCTTTGCGCGCGAAGCTGCGCAGCTCGTCGGTGATGGTGCCGACCCTGTCGGTGAGTTCGGCGATGCTGACGAGGTTCTCAACTGCCGTTTCCTTCTGACCGCGGTCGAGGAAGGTGCGGGCATTGTCGGCATAGGCGCGGATGGTCGCGACCGGCTGGTTGATCTCGTGGGCGACGCCGGCCGCCACCTGGCCAAGGATCGCCAGCCGGTTTGCCTGGACCAGTTCCTGCTGCACGCTCTGCAGTTTCTCGCCGGTGCGCCGGTGGTCGGCGATTTCCATTTCCAGGTGGTCGCGCGCAAGGCTCAGGTCCTGGGTGCGTTCCGTTACCCGCCTCTCCAGTTCGTCGCGGGCGGCGCGGTCTCTGGCTGAAGCGAGTGCCAACGTCTGGCGCCGGCGCAGGAGAAAGGCGGCAAGGGCCAGCAGCGGCGCAATGGCGGCGAGGGCGATGAGGCGGGCCTCGCGGCTCGCTGCCGAAATCGCGCCATCGAGTGGCGCCAGTTGCTCCAGTCGCCAGCTTGTTGTTGGCACCATGGTTTCGACCCGAAGGAACCGTCGCTCGCTGTCGCCCGGAAGTAGCGCCCGCAGCTCGCTCGACCCATCTGTGGTCGGCTCGATGTCGCGGAAAGGCAGCGGCAGCAGCGAGGCGTCGCCAAACTGCAGGCTGTCGCGGATGGCGGCGACACGATCACGCGGGATCACCCGTGTCGTCATGAAGCGCCAGGACGGGAAGCTGGTGATGAGCACGATGCCACGTCGATCGGTGACGTAGACCGGCTTGCCGGAGGTCAGCCATTCGGCCTCGACGTCGTCGAATTCGAGCTTGGCGACGACGACGCCGATCGGCCCGTCGGGTCCCTGAACGCGCCGCGAAATATAGAGGCCCGGCCGCTTGCTGACCGTGCCCATGGCGAAATGCTCGGCCTTGCCGTCGCGCATCGCCATGCGGAAATATTCGCGGAAAGCATAGTCGTTACCAACGAAGCTCGTCGGTTCGCGCCAGTTGCTGGCGGCAACGGCAACGCCATCCGTGCCGATCACATAGATGACCGCGGCGTCCGTATTGGCCGCGAGTGCTTGCAGCTTCTCGTTCAGCCGCTGCAGCGCCGAGCCGTCACGCGTCGAAAGCGCTCCCTTCACCTCGACATCGTCGGCAAGCACCAACGGTGTCGCGCGCTGGCGCTCGAGCACGGCGCGCAACAGGGACGCCTTCAGATTGGTGTCGATCCGGCTCTGGGCACCGACCGTTTCAAGCGCCTGGTTGCGGCCGTATTCGCCCGCGGCCAGGAGCCCGGCGGCGAGGAGCGCAAGTGCGATGCCGGCAAAAATCAGCCAGGCGCGACGCATCGGCCGGTCGAGATCAGGCGTATGGAGCAAGGTGTTCGAAGCTTCGGGCATGGCGAAATTGTGCATTTTTCCGCCCGAAGTTCCAGAAGGGTTGTGCGGAAAACCGCTCAACTCTTCGTGCGCTCCCACCCGTTGATGTAAGAAATGCCTATTGTTTCAATAGTTTGCGGCAGGTCTCTGCAAACTGGCACGGCCATTGCAAATGACATCCTCATGACAGCCCGTGCTGTCGCGCATCGGAAATTGACCCGGGAGGCCCGGCATGACGCCGGACTGGGTTTAGTGGAGGATATCATGATCATCGACCAATCCGCGGAACCGCGCGGCAAGACACCTTTCTATCGTCATCTCTATGTCCAGGTTCTGGCGGCAATTGCAGCCGGCATCCTGCTCGGCCATTTCTATCCGGAGATCGGCACGCAGCTGAAGCCGCTCGGAGACGCCTTCATTCGTCTCGTCAAGATGATCATCGCGCCGGTCATCTTCCTGACGGTCGCGACCGGCATTGCCGGCATGACGGACCTTGCCAAGGTCGGCCGCGTCGCCGGCAAGGCGATGCTTTACTTCCTGACCTTCTCGACGCTCGCGCTCGTCATCGGCCTCATCGTCGCCAATGTCGTGCAGCCGGGCGCCGGCATGCACATCGATCCGGCCTCTCTCGACGTCAAGGCGGTGACAACCTATGCCGAAAAGGCGCATGAGCAGACGATCACCGGCTTCCTGATGAACATCATCCCGACGACGCTGGTCGGTGCGTTTGCCGATGGCGATATCCTGCAGGTGCTGTTCATTTCGGTTCTCTTCGGTCTGGCGCTCGCCATGGTCGGCAAGAAGGCCGAGCCGGTCGTCGATTTCCTGCATGCACTGACGCTGCCGGTGTTCAAGCTCGTCGGCATCCTGATGAAGGCTGCTCCGATCGGCGCCTTCGGCGCCATGGCATTCACCATCGGCAAATACGGCGTCGGCTCGATCGCCAACCTCGCCATGCTGATCGGCACCTTCTACATCACCTCGTTCCTGTTCGTGTTCATCGTTCTCGGCGCGGTCGCCCGCTACAACGGCTTCTCGATCGTCGCGCTCATCCGCTACATCAAGGAAGAACTGCTGCTGGTGCTTGGTACCTCGTCCTCGGAAGCAGCCCTTCCGGGCCTGATGAGCAAGATGGAAAAGGCCGGCTGCAAGCGCTCGGTCGTCGGTCTCGTCATTCCGACCGGCTATTCCTTCAATCTCGACGGCACCAACATCTACATGACGCTGGCGGCTCTCTTTATTGCCCAGGCCATGGACATTCCGCTGTCGCTCGGCGACCAGGTGCTGTTGCTGCTCGTCGCCATGCTGAGCTCGAAGGGTGCTGCCGGCATCACCGGCGCCGGCTTCATCACGCTCGCCGCAACGCTCTCGGTCGTGCCTGCCGTGCCGGTTGCTGGCATGGCGCTGATCCTCGGCATCGACCGGTTCATGTCGGAATGCCGTGCGCTGACCAACTTCGTCGGCAATGCGGTCGCAACCATCGTCGTTGCCAAATGGGAAGGCGAGCTGGACGAGGCGCAGATGGCGGCCGTTCTTGGCGGTCGCACGCCGGAAGCCCTGCCGCAGCCGGCTCTGCAGCCGGCCGAATAAGCTTGCCTCCCAAGGCATGACCGCGTTCGCGCGGTCCGACGCGGCTCGTGGAAACACGGGCCGCGTCGTCGTTTCGGGGTTCATTTTCCCGACATCTTCATCCGTCGCGCCTCGGGCGCCCCGCCGTTGAGGTAGTCGACGAATTCCCGCAGCATCGGCACCCGCCGGGGCCGGAAGCTCTCCTCCGTCATGCTGATGTCGACGATGCGATCGACGCGGAACTTGCGGTAGCCCTCCCGGAGGCAGCACCAGGCAAGCAGCACCAGCACCCGCTCCAGGTAGACGATGGCGAGCGGCAGCACCTGCCGGTCGGTGCGCTCGCCTGCGCCATCCACATAACCGATGACGACGGCGCGTTCCTGCCAGGAGGCTTCGCGCAGCAATGAGACGTCGATGGGCGGCGGCTCCCGGCGGTCGAAGCGATAGACCTGCGACACAGCATGAAGCGCCTGCCGTTGCAACCGATCGGGCAGTGTCGCCGTTATCTTGGAAAGGACTGCGCTTGCCGCCGCCGCAAGGTCCGGCTCGCCCATGTGATGAACTTCGGCAAGGCCGAGCACGAGCGCCTCGATTTCGAGCCGCGTGAAGGTCTGCGGCGGTAGCGCGATGTCTTCGGTAAGCCGGTAGCCGAAGCCGCGCTCGCCATCGATGACGGCGCCGGCGGCGCGCAGGCTGTCGATGTCGCGATAGAGCGAACGCAAGGATACACCGGTCTCCTCGGCAAGGCGGGCGGCCGTTACCGGGGAGGGAAGAGTGCGGAGCGCCTGGAGCAGGCGGAAGAGACGAGCGCTACGAGCCATGACCTAAAGATTAGCCGAAGCCTACTGACGAAAACTGGCAGTTGGCCGACTGTATAAGATCCCCATCTGCAAACGCAACCCGAGGACTTGAGACCATGCTGACACTCTTTCACGCCCCCCGCTCGCGCTCGTCGCGCATCATCACGCTGCTTCGCGAACTTGACGCCATGGACAAGGTGGAGATCGAGATTGTCGACATCACCCGCGGCGACGGAAGCGGTCGCAAGGATCCGAGGAACCCCCACCCGGAAGGCAAGGTGCCGCTGCTCGTGCATGACGGTGTCGTGCTCTGGGAGAGCATCGCGATCATTCAATATCTGACGGATCTTTTCCCGGAGAAGAAGCTTGCTCCGCTTGGCGGTGATCCGCAGCGTGGTCGCTATCTGAGCTGGCTTGCCTGGTATGCCGGCGTGGTCGAGCCGGTGCTGATCGCGCAAGCCGCCGGCGTTTCGCACCCCTATTTCGACGCCACCTTCCGCGGTCCGGCGGAAATGGCCGAGCGTCTGGAAAATGCGTTGAAGGACAGTCCTTATCTGATGGGCGATCGCTATTCGGCCGCCGACCTCCTGCTGCATTCGCCCTTTGCCTGGTATCCGGCTGCAACACCCGACAGCGCCGTCATCAAGGCCTGGGTCGAGCGTTGCGGTGCGCGCCCGTCGCTGCAATGGACGGCCGATTTCGACGCCCGGGCGGCTGCCATCGCCTGACGCGGCAGCGCAAAGAAGGGCGCACCGAGCGCCGCCTCGTCCCGCACCACTCGGTCCGTCGTCTTGGCTATTTGCGTCTGAGGTTGATCTCGCTGGTGACGATCCGCTTGCCTGAAGCCGGATCGACGTCGACCGTTGTCAGCTGCATCCCGTTGGCGCCGACCTTGCGCAAGGTGAGGTCGGCGCTGCGGTCGCCGTTCACTTCCTTTGCCCAGCGAATGGTGAGGTTGATGGCGTCGCCGCGTCGGCGTCCGTTCAGGCCCGCGCGGCCGCCGCGTGGACCGAGATAGGAGCCGCTATAGGTCGAGCCGGTATAGCGCAGCTTCGCATCGATGGAGCGCGAGATCAAAAGCATGCCGCGGCAGACACCCTCCATCGACAGCGCGGCGCCGCTCGCCTCGGAGCTGAAATTGCAGGAGATGTTGACCGGCGACATGTAGGTGCGGATGCGCACCGTTCCGGTGCCCGTCCAGTTGCCGCCAAGTGTTTTCAGGAATGCGCCTTCGTCCGCCCGCGAACCGTTCGCAGGCGCCAAGGCAAATGCGGCCAGCACCAACCATCGCCACATGCCGTGTGTCTCCCGTCCTTGAGCGGATGCTACAACACCCCGTCTTCCCATGCGAGCGTCAACGCAGCATGCATGATCGAAGTTCCATGCTTGGCAACAGCCAAAGGCAGGGACGGCCAGGGCATGCCAGCCTAAAGGCCGTGCAGTACCTGTGTTGCCTTGACGGCGGCGGATGCCCGGTTTTCGACGCCGAGTTTCACGTAGATCTGTTCCAGATGCTTCGTCACGGTCCGGGCGCTGAGACCCAGGATCTCGCCGATATCGCGGTTTGCCTTGCCCTTGGCGATCCAGAGCAGCACCTCAGATTCCCGTTGGGTGAGCGTGAAATGCTGCCTCAGCATCTCGTCGTCGGTCAGCCGGTTTTCGGCCGTCAGCCGGAAGAGATATTCGTTGGGGCCGATGGCGCCGAGGAACGATATCTGCAGGTTCGATTGGCCCGGCTGATCGAGCGTGAAGCTGCTCTCGCGCGATGTGGCCACCTGGTGGCGGGTCTCCATCCAGGTCGCGATGCGTTTGGTCACCGTGGTCAGCCCGTCGTCGCGGCCGGTCGCGGCGTTGACGAGGCGGGTTGCCTGCGGCGTCGACCAGCGCACGTTGCCATCGCTGCGCACGGCAAGCAGGTGGCGGCCGGCAGCATCAAGCGCGACGCGCGCGCTCTGGGCCGAACGGGCGTTGGAAAGGTGCACGCGGATGCGTGCACTGAGCTCATCGATGTTGATCGGTTTCGTCAGATAGTCGACGCCGCCGGCGTCAAGCGCATGGACCACGTGCTCGGTTTCGGTCAGGCCGGTCATGAAGAGCACGGGGGTCTGGCCGACGGCGGCATTGGCCTTCAGCCGCCGGCAGGTCTCAAAACCGTCCATGCCCGGCATGACGGCGTCGAGCAGGATGACGTCGGGCGTGATACGCTCGGCGATCGAAAGGGCGGCATTGCCCGAAGTGGCGATCAGCACCGAAAAACCCGATTGCTCCAGCGCCTCGGTCAAAAAGCCCAGGGCCTCCGGAGAATCGTCCACCAGAAGCACGATATCACGCCGGTCGTATGTTTCAGCCACGTGCCGTGTCTCCTGCTGCAGTTCGGTTTTTCAGGAAAGCGTCGTAGCCGGCGAGATCGAAGGCCTGCACATACGTGCGCGCCGCCTCGGCGAAAGGCTGGTGTTCGGGCTGCAGAGCGATCTCCGTGAGCTTGGCCTCGATGCCTCGGATGTAGCCGATCTCCCCGAGGCGGATCAGCTCTTCCACGTGGTGTGCCTCGGGGCGCGTCAGCGGGTGGGTGTTCGGCGTGTCCTGCGCCGGCCTCACGTCGCCCTCGTGCAACCAGGCCAGGCCCAGATGCACGGAGAGCTTGTCGGCGAGCTGCCCGACGGCGAAAGGTTTGGCGAGCGTGTCGCTATGGCCGCGGAATGAGCCGGTGGCTGAGCCGTCGCCGATATTGGCCGACAGCATGATGATGGGCGCCATTTGCCCAAGTTTGCGCAGCTGTTCGGCAAGTTCCCAGCCGCTCATTCCCGGCATCGAGATGTCGATCAGGAAGAGATCGGGACTCAGATCCTTGAGGAGCGACAGGCAGGCCGTGCCGGATGGCGCCGTGACGATGGCGAAGTCCATGGGCGTCAGGATCTCGCGCATCAGATCGCGGTGGTCGGCATTGTCGTCAACCACGACGATGGTGCGCCGCGGGCCGAGATAGGAGGTGATGCGCCGGACGGGGGCTGCAGGCGCCGGGCGGTCGACGGCCGACAGCATCAGCCGGACCCGGAACGTGGTGCCCTCTCCGAGCGTGCTGGTGACCGCGATTTCGCCGCCGAGCGTCTGTGTCAGAAGCCTGGTGATCGTCAGGCCGAGGCCAAGGCCCGGCATGCTGCCGAGATGCTCGGCCTCGCCGCGCTGGAACGGATCGAAGATGCGCGGCAGGTCTTTCTCGGTGATGCCGCGACCGCTGTCGGCCACGGTGAAGGTCGCGACCTGGCTGCGATAGGTGACGTCGAAGCGGATGCCACCGCGCTCGGTGAACTTCAGCGCATTGGAAAGAAGATTGACGAGGATCTGGCGCAGCCGCTTCTCGTCGGTCTTGACGTAGCGCGGCAGGCTCGCGGCGCGCTCATGCTCGAAAGCGACGCCCTTGGCCTGCGCCTGCGGCCGGAACATCTCGACGATCTGGTCGAGGAAGTCGTGAATGTTGATCTCGTTGGAATAGACCTGCAGCTTGCCGGCCTCGATCTTGGAGATGTCCAAGAGCCCGTCGATCAGCCCGGAGAGATGGTCGGCGCTGCGCTTGATCACCTTGATCGCGCCCTGTCGCGCCGGTGGAATGGTCTCGTCGCGCTCCAGCACCTGGGCATAGCCGAGCACGGCGTTGAGCGGCGTCCTCAGCTCATGGCTGAGGCCGACGACGTAGCGGCTCTTGGCGCGGTTGGCGGCTTCTGCCGTTTCCTTGGCCTGCTGCAGGGCGGCATCGGTTTTCTTGTGCGCGGCGATTTCCTTCAGCAGCAGCGTGTTCTGGCGCGACGATTCTTCCTCGGCGACGACCCGGCTGTCGTGCGCAAGCACGTAGAACCATGAGACGATGCCGGCGAGCACCGCAAAGACGAAGAAGACGACGGCGATGGTGCGTTCAACCACTCCGGCGACCTCGGGGGACGACCCGGCCGTCTGGTGGGCGATCATCGCCAGGATCAGGCCGATGCCGGCGATCGATAGAATGGCCGAGATCGCGTAGCGGCCGAGGCGGGTCGCCAGTTTCTCGGTGATGGCCTGCGGAAGCAGGGTGTTGGCAACCACTGCGACCTGGGCGTTGAAGCGGGCCTTCGGCTTGCACATGTCGTGGCAGCGGCTGTCGAGCGAGCAGCAGAGAGAACAAATCGGTGCGGCATAGGCCGGGCACCAGGCCATGTCTTCCGGCTCGAACGGGTGTTCGCAGATCGAGCAGGTGATTTCGGTCTGGTTTGCCCAGCTTCGGCGCGGTTTGCGCGCGAGGTAGTATTCTCCGTCCGTCAGCCAGGCGATCGCAGGCGAAGCGACGAAGGCAACGACGAGCGCGATATAGGGCGCAAGCGACGCGGCGATATCGCCAAACGCCCCGAAATGTGCCGTCAGCGCGACCGTCGCCGAGATCGCCATGGCGCCAAGCCCGACCGGGTTGATGTCGTAGAGATGCGCCCGCTTGAATTCGATGCCGGGCGGTGAAAGGCCGAGTGGCTTGTTGACGAAAAGGTCCGCCGAAATCGTGCAGAGCCAGGCCATGGCGATGATCGAGAAGACGCCGAGCGTTTCCTCTAGCAGCCGGTAGATGCCGAGTTCCATCAGCAGAAGCGCGATTGCCACGTTGAAGACCAGCCAGACGACGCGGCCGGGGTGGCTGTGCGTCAGCCGCGAGAAGAAGTTCGACCAGGCAAGCGATCCGGCATAGGCGTTCATGACGTTGATCTTCAACTGCGACACGACGACGAAGGCGACCATCAGCAGCAGCGCTGCCGTCTCGGATGGGATCATGTAGCCAAAGGCGGTGTAGTACATCTGCGCCGGATCGGCGGCTCTCGTGGAGGGCACGCCCGCCGAAAGCGCCAGGACGACAAGGAAGGAACCGGCCAGCAGCTTCGGCGCGCCGACGATCACCCAGCCGGAGCCGGCGAGGAAGACGGCGATGCGGTGATGCAGCTTGCGTTGGCCGTCCGGCGGCAGGAAGCGCAGGAAGTCGACCTGCTCGCCGATCTGCGCCATCAGCGCGAAGATCACGGCCGACGCTGCACCAAATTCGACGAGGTCGAACGGCGCGATCGTTCCCGGTGGTCCGGACGCGTGGTGAATGCCCGAATAGGCAAGCCAGGTGTCAACCTTCTCCCAATCGGCAAAGGCGATGAAGACGAAGGGCAAGATGTTGAGCACGATCCAGAAGGGTTGGGTCACCAGCTGGAACTTGCTGATGAGACGCACGCCGTGGGTGACGAGCGGAATGACCATGACGGCGCTGACGATGTAGCCGATCCACAAGGGGATCCCGAGCGCGAGTTCGAGCGCGCCTGACATGATCGAGGCTTCGATGGCAAAGAGAATGAAGGTGAAGCTCGCGTAGATCAGCGAGGTCAGCGTCGAGCCGATATAGCCGAAGCTGGCGCCACGGGTCAGAAGATCGATATCGACGCCGTGGCGGATGGCATAGCGGCTGATCGGCAGCCCCACCGTCAGGATCATCAGGCTCGCGACCAGGATCGCGACGATGGCGTTGGTCGTGCCATAGGACATGGTGATGGCGCCGCCGATGGCTTCCAGCGCCAAAAACGAGATCGCGCCAATGGCGGTCTGGGAAATGCGCTCCGACGAGAAGCGTCGCGCGCTCTTGGCTGTGAAGCGCAGCGCATAGTCTTCCAGCGTCTGGTTGGCGACCCAGCGATTGTATTCACGCCTGACGGGAATGATGCGCTGGCGTGCCGCCATGGGGGTCCTAACGTGCGGTCAAAAGGGTATCTGCCTTTTTTCTTAGCACGGAAGTTTTCTGCTTAAAATTGCTGCAATGGATTAATTGTGCAGGTGCAGCAAGAAAAGCACGATCACCGCGTTCGGTTATCGGAATAACTGAATGCGGCGATCCGCGCACCTATGAGGGTTGACGGTCACGGTGATAAGGCGGGGCTGCAATAGACCGGATTGCTGACGGCGCGGCGAATCGCGCGTTGTGCGAGATCGTCGTCGGAGAGTTGCCACGGCAGGCTCTTTCCGGGCAGCGCCTCGCGGAACGCATCGACGATCGCTTTCCGGCTGTCGGCAGCGACGATCTCCGTGCGCAGGAAGCGGTCGGGCGCGCCGGCATAGTCGCCGGTCCAATCGTCGGATCCGATCACCTCTTCGCCAACGATGCCGGAGGCGTCCAGCCATATGAGCTTGTCGCCTTTGGCGCCGCGAACCAACGTTTCCGCCTTCACGGAACCGGTAACCGTCGATCCCATGGGCTGGCCGTTGACGGTAAGTTCCAGATGCGGCCCCGTCGGGCTCTCCGTTACATAGCCGTGGCCGGATTTCATCGCGGCGAGCACCGCGTCCTCGGAGAGTTCATCGAGCCACAGCACCGTCGTCGGCCGTGCGAGCACCAGCGGCCCCTCGGGCATCAGCCGCGCCGGCTGGTGAAAGTCGCTGCCGCCGATGGCGGAGATCTTCAGTCCCGACGCCAGCCGTTGCTGGTAACGCTCCAGCGACACCCAGTTCCAGGCAAGCCAATGGGATTGCCAGACCTCCATGCAGTCGATCTCGGGCAGGTCGTAATCCCAGGGGATCGTCGGCTTGTCGTGGTTGATCGACAGCAGGCCGCCGCGTTCGTGCGTCAGCCGCGCCAGCGTATGGGCGTGCTCGGGCTTCGTCATGCGGAAATCGATCCAGTCGTCGACGCCGAAGACATTGGCATGGCCGACGGCTGTCGTGATCTCCATGGCGCGCACGAAGACGAGATCCGGCGAAGATTGGGGGTGGAAATAGAGCCGCTGGGTGATGGTGTTGTGGTCGGCGACCGCGAGGAAATCGAGGCCGGCCTGCCGTGCCGCCGCATGCAACAGCTCAGGCGAGCCTGCTGCGTCAGAATGGAACGTGTGGCAGTGCAGGTCGCCGCGATACCAGCCGGCCCGATTGCGGACCGGAAACTGACGTACCGGTTGAGGCGTGGCAGCGCGCGGGCTGTCGTCATAGGCAACAGTAACCGACACCTCGACGCCCTCTTCGGGGATCTTGTAGAGACCGAGTAAGACCTTCCACCGACCAGACGGCATATCGCCGTGGATGTAGCCTGGGGTCGCGTCGTCGGTGGCGATAAAGAAGCGGTCGCGGGCGCCGCCGCTCCAGCCGCGAAAGCCCTCGGTCGTCGGATAGTCCGTGGCGCGCGGGTCGAGCGCTCCGAGGTCGATGATGCACTGCTCCGACTTGGCATAGCTCAGCCTCACGTCGATCCGTGTCACGCCTTCGGGCACGTCGAACGGTACATAGAAATAGGGATCGGTGGCCTGATGCTCGCGGGTGATCCGCACGCTGAATTCCTGCATAGCGGCCTCAGCGCTCGTCGGCCGCGGGAATGCGGGCGCCGCTGTCGTCGAAGAGGGTGACGTGCCTGGTGTCGAAGGCCAGATGCACGGAGGTTCCGACCTTGATCTCGTCGTCGGTGAAAATGCGCGCCGTAACACGGCCGTTGTCGCCGCGCTCGAGCGTGACGAGGCTTTCCGGCCCCATGTTCTCGTTGGCGAAGAGCTCGCCGGAGACGATGTTCTGGTCGCCTTGACCCGCAATGCGCAGGTGCTCGGGGCGCACGCCGAGCGTCATCCTGCCTGATTTCGCCGCCTTGGCGATGGCCTCGGTGGGCGCGATGGGCGCCAGTTGCAAGCCTTCGGCGCGCAGATGCAGCGCGCCTTCGCCAACGGACGCCTCGACCGGAACCAGGTTCATCGGCGGATTGCCGACGAAGTTGGCGACGAAGGTGGTTGCCGGCCGGCGATAGATCTCGATCGGCGGGGCGAACTGCACGATCCGGCCCTTGTCCATGACGGCTATGCGGGTCGCGAGCGCCATGGCTTCGGCCTGGTCGTGGGTGACGTAGACGGCAGTCATGCCCATGTCGCGCTGCAGGTGGTTGAGGAAGCCGCGGGCTTCGAGGCGGAGCTTGGCATCGAGGTTGGAGAGCGGTTCGTCGAAGAGATAGACTTCGCTCGGATAGACCAGCGCGCGGGCCAGCGACGTGCGCTGCTGCTGGCCGCCGGAAATCTGGCTCGGCAACCGCTTCAGCAGATCTCCGATCTTCAGGACATCGGCCACTTCCTTGGCCCGGGCGTGGCGCTTGGTCTCCTGCTCGCCGCGCACTTTCAGCGGATAGGCGATGTTGTCGGCGATGTTCATGTGCGGGTAGAGCGCATAGTCCTGGAACACCATCGAGATGCCGCGGTCCTTCGGATGCAGGTAGGTGACGTCGCGCCCGCCGATCATCACCCGGCCGGAACTCGGTGTTTCGAGGCCGGCGATCATGCGGAGACTGGTCGTCTTGCCGCAACCGGAAGGCCCGAGCAGGCAGATGAACTCGCCGTCGGCAATCTGAAAACTGATGTCGGGCACGGCGACGAAGGCGCCGAAGCTCTTGGAGATGTTCTGGAATTCGACAGAGGCCATGGCGGGTTTCCGATTACGACTTGATGCCACCGAAGAACCGGAAACCGAATTTCCAATTCGCGAAGAGATAGAGGGCAATCACGGGTAGCGAGTAGATCAGCGAGTAGGCGGCAAGCAGCGTGACGATCGGCGTGCCGGCTTCCGAATAGAAGGAGTAGATCGCGACGGATGCCGGCATCAGCTTGTCGCTGCGCAACAGGATGAAGGGGATGAGGAAACTGCCCCAGATATTGACGAAGGCCCACACCACAACCACGACGATGCCCGGCCGGATGACCGGCAGCGCCACATCGAAGAAGGCCTGGAGCGGTGAGGCGCCCGCGACCATCGCGCTTTCCTCGTACGACCGTGGAATGGCGTCGATGAAATCCCTGAGGATGAACATGGCGGTCGGCAGCAGGCCGCCGGCAAAGACGAGGATGACGGCCAGATGGGTGTCGATCAGGCCCGCGGCCGAAATGATCAGGAAGATCGGCACCATTGCCGCCGAGCCTGAAACCACAGAGGAGAAGAGCAGCAGGATATAGGTGACGGCGCCCTTGCCTGGGATCGGCGAGCGCGACAGCGCGTAGGCTGCAAGCGTTGCCGCTCCCCCGACCAGCACCACGCCGCCTGCCGCCTGGATGAGGCTGTTGAGCAGCGCCTGCATCGCGAAGGTGTTCTGGAAGACGGTCGCGAAGTTGGACAGTGTGAAGGGCGAGGGGATCGCAAGCCCGAGCTCGGCGCGGGCGTTGAAGGGCGCGAAGACGAACCAGACGAGCGGCAGCGCGAACACCGTGCCGAGGAAGGTGGCGGCGGCGGAAAAGACCGTGCGCCTTACGAAGATGTTGGGAGGCTTCTTCATCATTCCGCCTCCACCGGTTTCTTGTGGGCAAGGCGAAGATAGACGAGCGCGAATGCCAGGTTGATCAGCATGATGACCACGCCGACGGCAGCACCCTTGCCGAACTCGAAATCCTTGAACGCAATGCGATAGGTGTAGATCGAGAGGATTTCGGTGCGGTAGGAAGGCCCGCCGTGGGTGAGCAGGAACGGCGTGAAGACGTTGAAGGTCCACATGGTGATGAGGATCAGATCCGTCACCACATGGCCTCGGATCAAGGGCAGCGCGATATCCCGCAGCTTCTGCCAGGAGGTGGCGCCGGCAACGTCGGCCGCCTGGAAATAGCTCGGCGGGATCGATTGGAAGGCCGAGTTGAACAGCATCATCGAGAAGGCGGCACCCCGCCAGGTGTTGAAGAAGACGATGACCCAAAACGGCTGCTGCAAAAGCCAATCGCCGGGCGGCAGGCCGAGGCCGCGCATGATCATGTTGAGCGTGCCATTGTCGTAGTCGAGAAAGGCGAACCAGGCAAAGCCGATCACCACTTCCGGCAGGATCCAGGCGGCAATGACGGCCGTCTGCAGAAAGGATTTGAGCGTCGGCGTCACCGTCTGGCTGAGCCAGGCAAGCAGCAGCCCCAAGAGCGCCTGACCGATCAGGGCCGAGAGCAGCACGAACTGGATCGTCAGGATCAGCGAGAAGCCGAACTGGCCGCGGGTAAAGAAGGTCGCGGGATTGAAGAGCGCGAAGTAGTTCTGCAGCCCGACAAAGTCAGGATCGACGGCCGTGCGCCCGAGCAGGGTGCGATTGGTGAAGGAAACGACGATCACCCAGAAGAAGGGGATGATGACGAAGACCCCGACAAGGGCCGACGCCGGTGCCAGGAAGAGCGCGCCGGCGCGCGTCGAAAGCAGAGAGAATGTCTTCATGCTGATGTTATGGCCCTTGTCCTGGATCGGGCACCCGGCAGGCAAGGCTGCCGGGTGATCTGGTCGCGGGGTCGGCTGCAGGACGGCGGCGCATTCGCGGTCGCATCCCGCCGCTTTCCTTAGAGCGTGCTGACGGTGTTTTCCTCGCCGACGATGGCGATGACGGCCGCCTTGTACTGGGCCATGGCATCCTCAGGCGAAAGTTCGCCGGAGACGACGCTTTCGGTCATGCGCTGGATCTCGGTCGAGACCTTGTTGTAGTTGGCATCGTTCGGCCGGGCCGTGGTGATCGGCAGAAGCGTCGTCGCCGTTTCCGTCAGGAACGGCGAGTTCGGGATCGCCACGTCGTCGCGGATGCGGATGGCCGGCTGGATTTGCTGGAACGCGTCGAGCTGTTCCTTGCTGTTCATGAAGGAAAGCAGCGCCCAGGATTCGGCTGGCGCGTCCGTATGCGGATTGATGACGAAGCCGGTGCCGCCGGACATCGTGACGAAATCCTGGCCCCGTAAGCCCTTTCCGGGTGCGACCGCTGGCATCTTCTTCCAGGTCATGGTGTTGTCGCGATCGGCAACCGCGAACTCGGCGCCCGGTGCCGTCACCGAGCGGTAGAACCAGTCACCCTCGACCAGCATCGCCGTCTTGCCGTCGCGGAAGTTGGCGAAGGTGCGGTTGCGGCCGTCGGCAAGCAGCTGCGCGCGCTGGTCGCCGAGCTTGTCGTCGACATAGATGGTCTTGTAGAGCTTCAGCGTGTCGAGGATGCCCTGGCTCGAAACGATGTATTTGCCGCTGTCGTCGGTGACCTGCTCGCCGGTGCCGAGCAGCGCCATCCAATAGCCCTGCATCGTCGTCGCCTCGCCCATGGAAACGCCGGCGTTCAGTTGCAGCGGGAAGCTGTCGGGTGCTGCCGCCTTGATCTTGCGGGCGGCATCGAGCAATTCGTCCCAGGACTTCGGCTGCCAGGTGTCGGCGTCGAGACCTGCCGACTTGAACAGGTCCTTGCGCACGAAGATCATGCGCGCATCGGTGCCGAGCGCGATGCCGTAGGGCTTGCCCTGGTAGCTCATCAGCGCCTTGGTGCCGTCGGAGATATGCTGCCAGCCTTCCCATTTCGGCACGTCCGCGCCGGCGACCTCTTCGAGCGACTTCAGCAGATTGCCCTGGACGAAGCTCGGGATCAGGAAGCCGTCGAAGCCGGAGACGTCCGGGCCGGCGCCGGTGGAGAAATCGAGCGCGAGCTGCTGCGTCAACTGCTCGTCCTCGCCGCCGAACTGGGTGAGCTTGACGGTGACGTCCTTGCCTTCGGCCTTCATTTTCTCGGTGAAAGCCGGAATGACCTTTTTCTCGATCCACTCGGCCATGCCGCTGTTGACGCCGCCGATGACGCAGCGGCAGGTGATGTTGAGTTCCGTGGCGCTCACCGGCGCGGCAAACGCAATGGCCGCGGCTGCGCTGAGCAATAGGGAATGAAACCTGTTACGCATGTTTTCTCCTCCCGGTCGGTCCTCTTGAGGACCTGAATGTCTGGTGCGACAGTCCGGCCTCCTCCAGGCTAGGTACCCCCGACGACGATCAAGAATGAACACGCTTTCATTTTTGTCAACATGGAGCAGGCGTTCTTTCTGCAATATTTGCTGGAATTCTTATTCCACTTGACGAAATCGATGAGTTGATTTCTTTTGTGATTGAACACGTTTTCATTTTGTGACGGATAGATGAACGATCGCGCCGACAAGAAGACCGCCCGAGCCACCGCAGACCAGGTGGCACGCGAGGCCAATGTTTCAAGGGTGGCGGTATCGCGGGCCTTCAACCCGAACGCGTCGCTGAAGCCGGAAAAGCGCGATCGCATTCTTCAGATCGCCCGCGAGCTGAACTACACGCCCGACATGGCGGCGCGCTCGCTGGTTACCGGCCGCTCGCACCTTGTCGGCATGATCGTGCCGGATGTCTGCAGCCCCTGGGAAAGCCAGGAGATCGACGCACTGACCACCGCACTGCAGGCGGAAGGTTTCGCGACGCTGCTCTTCAAGGCCAAGGCCGATTTCAGCATGGATCCGCGGCTGCTCACCTATATGCGCGGCTTCAACCCGGATTCGGTGATTGCATTTACCGAGAACATCCTGCCGGACGTGCTCTGCGGCTTTCTCGACCGCGCCGTGCCGATCTACGTGATCTACGACGACGTCGCGCAGTTTGCGGGGGCTGCCTCCGGAACGCTCTATGACCGGCTGCTCGTGCGCCAGAAGAACGGCATCGAGCAGGCGGTGGCGCTGCTGCAGGGCTATGGCGCACGCCGCATCGCCTATCTCGGCGGCAAGGCGCAGTCGCTCGCCAATGCCGAGCGCGAGCGGACGCTGAAGGAGACACTGTCCGAGCGCGGCATGGATGCGCCGATCGTGCTTTCGGGCGACTATACCTACGACACCGCCTACCAGGCGACGCTTGATCTTTTCCGGATCGGTGACGGTGCCGACGCGATCTTCGCCGCCAACGACGTCGGCGCCTTCGGCGCGATCGATGCCCTGCGCCATGAGCTCGGCCTTTCCGTGCCCGAGGACGTCAAGGTCGTCGGCTTCGACGACATCCCGCAGGCGCACTGGAAGAGCTACAACCTCACCACCGTGCGCATCGACCTTGACGAGCGCGTCCGTGCGCTCGTCCGCCTGATCCTCATGCGGCTCAGGGCACCCGATGCCGAGCCGTTCACCGAGACACTCAATACCCGCCTGATCGTGCGGGGCACCGTCGGCTGAAGGTAATGGACATGACCGAAAAACGCATCCACGTCGTCTTCAAGACCCATCTCGATATCGGCTTTACCGATCATTCGGAGAAGATCCGCCAGCAATATCACGAGCGCTTCATTCCGCAGGCGATCGAGACCGGAGCGCATTTCCACAACGAGAACCCGGATGAGCCGATGTTCATCTGGACGACCGGCGCCTGGCTGATCTGGGACCACTTGCATTCGCGTTCGAAGCAGGAGGTCGCGCGGCTGGAGCAGGCGATCGGGCGCGGCCTGATCCGCTGGCACGCGCTTCCCTTCACCACCCATACGGAGCTGATGTCGCCGGACCTCTTCCGCGCCGGACTTTCCTACGCGCAGGAACTCGATCGCCGCTTCGGCCTGAAGACCACCGCTGCGAAAATGACCGACGTGCCGGGCCATACGCTTGGCATGGTGCCGCTGCTTGCTGAGGCCGGCGTGCGCTTCCTGCATATCGGCGTCAACTCCGCCTCGCCGCCGCCGGAGATTCCAGACATTTTCTGCTGGCGGGCGCCCGGCGGCGAGGAAATCGTGGTCATGTACCAGCGCTCCTATGGCGAAACCTATTTTCCAGAAGGCCTTTCGGACGGGCTGAGCTTTGCCCATACCAGCGACAACATCGGGCCGCAGAGCGTATCGCAGACCGCCGAGGCCTACCGCGAGATCCTGAAGCACGAGCCGGGCGCCACCGTGCGCGCCGCGACGCTTGAGGATTACGGCGCATTGATATGGGAGGCGCGCGAGCGTTTTCCCGTGGTGGAGAAAGAGCTGGGAGACAGCTGGATCCACGGCAGCGGCACCGACCCGGAAAAGATCGCTCGGTATCTCGCCCTGCAGCGTCTCTATGATCGTTTCGCCGAAGAGCGCATGACGGCTAGCCGGCAGGCCTTCGGGCGCAAGCTGACGCTGGTGGCCGAGCACACCTGCGGCGTCGATATCAAATCGTTCCTGCGCGACGAAAAGGCCTGGGCGCGTCCCGCCTTCGAGGCAGCGCGTAACGCCGACCCGCGCTTTCAATATACGGAGGCGTCGTGGCGGGAGCAGCGCGCCTATCTCGACCAGGCGGTCGCGGAGCTGGATGGCGAAGATCGTGCGCGCGCTGAAGCTGCGCTTGCCGATCTTGCGATCCCCGCGCCGCCCGAATCTGCCAATGTTGCCGCGCGACTTGAAGTCGGCGGCTGGATCATCGACCTCGATCCGTCAACGGGCGACGTCGCCGCGCTGACGGCGCCCGACGGCCGTACGATCCGCGGCGCCAACGGCTCGCTGATCGCCTACCGCTACGAAAGCTATGACGCGAGCGATGTCCGCCGTCACATGGACACTTATCTGACCCAGTGGATGGATTGGGCGGTGCTCGACCATGACAAGCCCGGACTGGACAAGGTCGCGGAGGCCCGCTCGCAGGTCTATCGTCCCGAGCTTCGTGGCACGACTGCCACGTCCGTCCTTGCGGCCATGTCGGGTGAGGCGGTCAACCATCTCGGTGCGCCGGCCAAGATTGCACTGGAGTTCTCCGCCGTCGAGGGGGACCTCGATATCCGGCTGACGCTCTACGGCAAGAATGCCAACCGGATGCCGGAGGCGAGCTTCCTGTCGTTCACGCCGGAGGGACGCTCCGAATGGAGCGTGCGCAAGATGGGGCTTTGGCACGCGACCGATAATTTTGTCCGGGCCGGTGGCGCGCAATTGCAGGCGGTGACCGGTGTTCGAGGGCAAACGGTCGGCGGTGTGGAACTGACGGTCGAAAATCTCGACACGCCGCTGGTCGCGCCGCATTCATGGCCGTTCATGGCGTTCTGCAAGGAGCTGCCTGACTATTCTTCAGGCGTCCGCTTCAACATCCACAACAACAAATGGGGCACCAACTTCCCCATGTGGTGGGGCGGCGATTTCACCACGCGCTTCAAGATCGGTTTTGGCCGCAGCTGACTGAATGGTCAGCCGGGCACCGCGCTTGAGCGAAGCGACCGGCAAAAGTCTCCATCACGGCACCGATTATCCGGAGTGCGCTCCTGTCCCGGCTGATTGAAGGGGAGCGGCTTGCGCCGCGCCGCTCTCGTAAGGGGATGTCACGCCGGCGGCGTGACGGCGCAAATACCAGACATCGACGGGCAGCCTGCGTCCGGGAAGCGGGACATCGTTCTGTGTCAGCCAGTTGGCTGGTGGCACAGGCGCCCGAAGGCGTGCCATCAGCGCTGCAGACACCACCAGCGGAGCATCAAGTGCCTTTGACAGGCTCTCCAGCCGTTGGCCGACATTGACGGCGTCACCGATGACGGTGAATTCGCTGTGGCAGCCGCTGTCGAGAACGCCGCCGACCACCTTGCCATAGTGCAGGCCGATGCCGGCACAGAGCGCCGGGTGGCCATTTCTAGCGTTGTGGTTCTTCCAGTCGTTGAGGGCATCGACGAGATCGAGCGCGCAGGCCATCGCCCGATCGGCGTCGTCGTCCGTCGGCCTTGGCTGGCCGAAGACGGCCATCACGCCGTCGCCGATGAATTTGTCGACCGTGCCGCCATGCTCGAAGATCGTTTGCGAGACGAGCTGGCGATATTCGGCGAGAACGAAGGCGAGCTCCGGGGCGGGTGCGGTCTCGGCGAAAAGGGTGAAGTCGCGCAGGTCGACGAACATGATCGCCGCGTCGCGGCGCTCAAGACCAAGCGCATCGCCCTTCTCCTGCAGTGCCGAGACAACGAGTGGCGAGAAGAACCGGGAGAGGTTCTGGCGCCGTTGATCGGCCTTCAGCGCCTCCTTGCGGGTGCGGTCGTGATCGCGCGCCAGCAGATAGATGGCAAAGGCGGTGAAGCCGAAGCTGACGGTCAGGCCGAGATCCTGGTTGAAGAACGACCCGAGCAGGGAAAGGGTGCCGGCCGCCTGATGCCGCGCTGCGGTCGTTGCGAGCATCGCCACCCAGGCGACGAGCACGATGCCTGAAAAGATGAGAACGAGCCTGCGCTCAAGTTTCAGCCCGACATGGACCAGCAGGATAAAGGCGACCACCAGGCTGGTGGTCGTCAGGTTGTGGTTTTCCGTCACCGGTCCGGCGAGGATATGGGCATAAAGCAAGAGCGCAACCAGCAACGCGTCGAGGATGACAAAGCATGTCTTCAGCCGCGAGCGTCCGGGTAGATAGCGGGCTGTGGCAACGGAGGCGACGCTGATCGCCAGGTAGCTGGCGACGACAATCCAGTGCATGTGCTCGGCGCCTTCGTTGCCACCGAGCAAAAGGTTGGCGAGCAGGATCGCGAAGGCGACGAAACGAAGCAGGATCGAGCGCATTTCGCGGGCGAAGTCCCAATGCGGGTGTAGTGAAGACGTCATGCCTGTCGGCCCCGAGATTTGAAACATCCTGCCCCCGCACAAGCGCAACAGTCGCTGCCGCATGTCAGCCTCCTGACAGTCGATTCGCGTCTATTCTGTGGCGTCGCACCATGGTGCTCTTCTCCAACTGCCGGGGCGGGATTGGTTCTAGGGGTTCCAACGATGGCAAGGTCAAGGGGCTCGGGAGTTTCTCATCCGTCGCCCCTCGGGTTCGTCGGCTGGCATCCGACGCGGTCGCCTGCAACCCTATCCGTTCAACGCCGCACCCTCTTGCAAGCCAGGTGAGCCTGACGGCTTCGTCGCCAGCCAGAAGAGCAGCGAAACAAGGCTGATCGCCGCGCCCATCAGGCAGACGCCATTCCATCCCGCATGCGCGTAGGCGACCGTCGAGAAGGATGATCCAGCGGCACTGCCGAGCGAATAGAACAGCATATAGGCCGCCGTCAGCCGGTTCTGCGCTTCCGGGCGAACGCGATAGATCAGCGCCTGGTTTGCGACGTGGACTGCTTGCAGGCCGAAGTCGAGCACGAGGACACCGGCGATGAGCCACAGAAGCGAGTGGTCCAGCAACGAGATCGGCAGCCAGGCAAACAACATCAGTGCCAGCGCAATTCCCGTCGTCGCCTGGCCGAAACCCCGGTCCGTCCATCGTCCGGCGCGCGACGCGGCCAGTGCGCCGGCAACGCCGGCGAGACCGAAGAGTCCGACCTGGCTATGCGACAGGGAAAAGGGTGGTGCGCTCAGCGGCAGAACGAGCGGCGTCAGCAGCGTTGTCACATTGGCAAAGATCAACAAAGCGAGCACGCCGCGCGTGCGCAGTACCGGCTCATCGACGATCAGCTTGAAGGTGGAGGCGACAAGGCGGAGATAGCCGAGCCTTTCCGACGCCTTCGTTTGTTGCGGCAGAAGCTTGTAAAGCAGGCCCGTGATCAGAAGCGTTAAAATGCCGGACAGGAGATAGACCGATCGCCAGCCCGCAAGGTCGGTCAGGAAACCGGCCACGGCGCGGGCAGAGAGGATGCCGATCACGATGCCGCTGGTGACGAACCCGACAACCTGGCCGCGTTCGGATGGTCGAGACAGGCTGGCGGCATAGGCGACGAAGGCCTGCGTCAGCACGGCCAGCATGCCGACAGAGGCGATCGAAGCCATCAGGACAGCGGCGCTGCTGGCGAGTGACACGAGGCCGAGGGCCGCGGCCGAAAGCAGCGACTGGACGAGAATGACCTTGCGGCGATCGAAAAGGTCGCCGAGCGGAACAAGCAGGATCAGGCCGAGAGCGTAGCCGAGCTGCGTCGCGCCGACGATCAGGCCGGCACTGGTTGTCGAAAGATCGAGATCTGCCGCCATCACGTCCAGCAACGGGTGGGCAAAATAGGCGTTGGCGACGGCAAGCCCGGCCGCAAAGGCAAACAGGGTCAACATCGGGCGCGTCGGTTGCGCTGCCGTGAGAGCGCTGGCGTCAGGACGCACGTCATCGTTTGCGGGGCCGCGCGGCGCCGCAGGAACTCTGCCATCCATTGGACTTCTTCCTCAGGTTAGTTTTATAATGAAACCAAATTGAGAATTGCCGATTTGGTTTCATTATGCAACCAAATTATTGGAAGGTGGGGTGAGTGCCATGGTGGCGCGCAGACGGCTCAAGGGAGACTATTGCCCGAGCGCCCGGTCACTGGACGCGATCGGCGACTGGTGGTCGCTGCTGATCGTGCGCGATGCGTTCGACGATGTCAGGCGCTTCAGCGATTTTCAAAAGAGCCTTGGCATCGCCAAGAACATCCTGACGGATCGCCTGCGCACGCTCGTTGAGCGTGGCATTCTCGAAACGGTTCCCGTCGGAGAAGCAAAGGCAAGGGTCGAATACCAGCTGACGCCCATGGGGCGCGACCTTTTTCCGGTCATGGTCGCGTTGCGTCAGTTCGGCGAAAGGCATCTTTTCATGCCTGGCGAAGAGCGTTCGCTGTTGGTCGAACGGGAAACGGGACAGCCCGTGAGGCTTGACATCCGCACGCAGGACGGCCGGCCGATCGATGCTGCGGAGACGGTACTGATCAAGGTGCCCGAAGACTGAAGGCGGGGCGATACGGACACGCGCCATCGCAAAGGTCCTGATGGCATCGGTTGTGCCAGATGCCGCCTTGCATCAAGGCCGTTGTGACGACTGCTGCCGGCCTTCCTCTTTGCCCCCGGCATCTACGTAGAATGACGTATGTGCAGTGCAGCGAGACTGCCTGATGATCCCTCGAAGCAACGGCTCAAAAGCACGAAGGCCGCACTGCTTTTAGAACGAGAGGGGTTCAATCAGATGACTATCAGGGCAAGCATCACCGGCGCATTCCTCGCAGCCGTCCTGTCTACGACGGCATTCAACGGCGCATTTGCGGCCGACGACACGATCAAGGTCGGCATCCTGCATTCGCTCTCCGGCACCATGGCGATCTCCGAGACGACGCTCAAGGACGCCATGCTGATGCTGATCGACGAGCAGAACAAGAAGGGCGGCCTGCTCGGCAAGAAGCTCGAAGCCGTCGTCGTCGATCCGGCGTCCGACTGGCCGCTCTTTGCCGAAAAGGCGCGCGAACTGATCTCGGTCGACAAGGTCTCGGCGGTCTTCGGCTGCTGGACATCGGTGTCGCGCAAGTCGGTGCTGCCGGTTTTTGAAGAACTGAACTCGATCCTCTTCTACCCCGTCCAGTACGAAGGCGAAGAAAGCCAGCGCAACGTCTTCTACACCGGCGCTGCCCCGAACCAGCAGGCGATCCCGGCCGTCGACTACCTGATGGAAAACGAAAGCGTCGAGCGCTGGGTTCTTGCCGGTACCGACTATGTCTATCCGCGCACGACCAACAAGATCCTCGAAGCCTATCTGATCTCCAAGGGCGTGAAGCCCGAGGACATCATGATCAACTACACGCCGTTCGGCCATTCGGACTGGCAGACGATCGTGTCCGACATCAAGAAGTTCGGTTCGGCCGGCAAGAAGACCGCCGTCGTCTCGACCATCAATGGCGACGCCAACGTGCCGTTCTACAAGGAACTGGCAAACCAGGGCGTCAAGGCGGAGGACATTCCGGTCGTCGCCTTCTCCGTCGGCGAAGAGGAACTTGCCGGCCTCGATACCACGCCGCTCGTCGGGCATCTTGCCGCCTGGAACTACTTTCAGTCGGTCGACACACCGGCCAATGCCGAGTTCATCAAGACCTGGAAGGCCTATACCAAGAACGACAAGCGCGTGACCAACGACCCGATGGAAGCGCATTACATCGGCTTCAACATGTGGCTGAAGGCGGTCGAAAAGGCCGGCACGACCGAGACGGACAAGGTTCTCGACGCGATGATCGGCGTGTCCGTGCCGAACCTTTCGGGCGGCTATTCGACGATGATGCCGAACCACCACATCACCAAGCCGGTGCTCATCGGCGAAATCCAGGGCGATGGCCAGTTCGAGACCGTGTGGGAAACGCCCGGCCTCGTCGTCGGCGACGAATGGTCCGACTATCTTCCGGACTCCAAGGACCTGATCTCCGATTGGCGCGCGCCGATGTCCTGCGGCAACTTCAACGTCGCCACCGGCAAGTGCGGCGGCAAGGGCTCCTGATTTCATCACCTAGTCTTAAGCCGGGCGGGCTCCCCGCCCGGACAATGCTTGCATGACGAAACCCTAGGCAAGCATGCCCTTCGTTCGGCGGCGCGCACGAACGAAGGGAGCCTGTCTTTTGCCACGCGAGATTCCTTTCGCGTGGAAGGCCGAACCCGTGCCCAAGACCCGATTGAGAGGGGCGATGTACCGAATTCTGCAGACCTTGCTTGTTGCGCTCAGCCTGGTGATCTCAGCCTATGTGGTCGGGGTCCGTGCGGCGGACGACCTTGGTGCGCTGGTCGATCAGCTCGGTGCGGCGAAACTCTCGGAAATGGACGACCGTATCTCGGCGCTTGCAAGGACCGGCGACGCAAAGGTCGTGCCGGTGCTCGAGGCACTCGGCGAGGGCGAACTCTACCAGCGGAAATCCGATAGCAAGGTCTTCCTGGTCAAATCGACGGGTGCGGACCTCCAGCTCGTCGACCCGGTCACCGGGGCGGACGCCGGCACTGTGCCGAAGGCGGCCATGCAGAAGGTGAAGGTCAACAACGCCGTCCGGCGCGCGGTTCGAAGCGCGCTTGGCGGCCTGACGCTGTTCAGCGAAGACACAGGCGCAAGGCTGAAGGCGGCGCAATCCATGCTGCAGACGCCGACCGCCGAGGCACTGGCGCCGATCGAGACGGCGCTTGCCGCGGAGAAGGATGCGACTGTTCGCCAGGTTCTGGACGAAGCCCGCGCCGTTACGCTTCTGATCTCGCAGCGGGGAGACGACGAAAAGCGCGCGGCAATCGCGCTGCTTTCGCAGACCAACGGACGCACCGGTCTTGCCGTGCTCACCTCGGCACTCGCCGGCGCCGATGCTTCGCTGAAACCCGATATCGAAGCGGCGATCGATCAGATCGAACAGAGGCAGGCTCTTTGGAGTGCCGGCCAGAACGTCTGGTACGGCCTGTCGCTCGGCTCTGTCCTCTTGCTGGCCGCGATCGGCCTTGCCATCACCTTCGGGGTCATGGGCATTATCAACATGGCCCATGGCGAGATGGTCATGCTCGGCGCCTATACGACCTTTCTGGTGCAGGAGGTCATACGCAGCTCCTATCCTGAGCTTTTCGACTGGTCGCTGGCAATTGCCCTGCCGCTTGCCTTCCTTGCGACCGGTGCTGTTGGTCTCGCGATCGAGCGCGGCGTCATCCGCTTTCTCTATGGCCGTCCGCTCGAAACGCTGCTTGCCACATGGGGCAGCTCGCTGATCCTGCAACAGGCAGTGCGCTCAATCTTCGGGCCAACCAACCGCGAGGTCGGCAATCCCTCCTGGATGTCCGGCGCCTTCGAGCTTGGCGGGCTGACGATCACCTGGAACCGGTTGTGGATCATCGTCTTTGCCCTGGCCGTGTTTGCAGCCCTCTTGTTCCTGCTCAAAAGGACGTCGATGGGGCTGAGAATGCGCGCCGTCACCCAGAACCGGCGCATGGCGTCCTCAATGGGCATCCGCACGCCATGGGTCGATGCGCTCACCTTCGCGCTCGGTTCCGGCATCGCCGGCATGGCCGGCGTCGCGCTCTCGCAGATCGACAATGTCTCGCCCAATCTCGGCCAGGGCTACATCATCGACAGCTTCATGGTCGTGGTCTTCGGTGGCGTCGGCAATCTCTGGGGAACGCTCGTCGGCGCCTTCTCGCTCGGCATCCTCAACAAGTTCCTCGAACCCTATGCCGGCGCCGTGCTCGGCAAGATCCTCGTGCTGGTGCTGATCATCCTGTTCATCCAGAAGAAACCGCGCGGGCTCTTTGCACTCAAGGGAAGGGCGGTAGAGGCATGATCACCTCGTTTCTGATGAAATCGATGGATCGCAGCATCGTCGTCGTCGTGGCGATCCTTCTTGGCCTGGCGGTTCTCGTTCCGGCGCTCAACCTCCTGACGCCTCCCGACCATCCGCTCCACGTGCCGACCTATCTGGTCTCGCTGTTCGGCAAGTACCTCACCTATGCTCTGCTGGCGCTGGCGCTCGATCTCGTCTGGGGCTTCTGCGGCATCCTTTCGCTTGGGCATGCGGCCTTCTTCGCGCTCGGCGGCTATGCCATGGGCATGTACCTGATGCGCCAGATCGGTGCGCGCGGTTCCTACGGCAATCCGCTGCTGCCCGATTTCATGGTCTTCCTCAACTGGAAGGAACTGCCCTGGTTCTGGCATGGCTTCGACATGTTCTGGTTTGCCGCCCTCATGGTGGTGCTGGTCCCGGGGCTGCTTGCCTTCGTCTTCGGCTGGTTTGCCTTCCGCTCGCGCGTCAACGGCGTCTATCTGTCGATCATCACCCAGGCGATGACCTATGCGCTGCTGCTTGCCTTCTTCCGCAACGACATGGGTTTTGGTGGCAACAACGGGCTCACCGACTTCAAGGACATCCTCGGCTTCAATATCCAGGCGGATGGAACGCGCGCGACGCTGTTTGCCGCCTCGGCCCTGATGCTGGCGCTCTGCCTGATCCTGACCGCGGCAATCGTGCGCTCCAAATACGGCAAGGTTCTCATTGCCGTCCGTGATGCCGAAAGCCGGACGCGTTTCCTCGGCTACCGCGTCGAGCACATCAAGCTCTTCGCCTTCACCGTCTCGGCGATGATGGCGGGCATTGCCGGCGCGCTCTACGTGCCGCAGGTGGGCATCATCAATCCCGGCGAGTTTGAGCCCGGAAACTCGATCGAGGTGGTGATCTGGACGGCCGTCGGCGGCCGCGGCACGCTGATCGGCCCGATCGTCGGCGCCATCCTCGTCAACGGTGGCAAGAGCATCTTCACGGCGGCGTTCCCGGAGTTCTGGCTCTTCGCACTCGGCGGCCTGTTCGTGCTCGTCACCTTGTTCCTGCCGAAGGGCGTCGTCGGCACGGCCGGCGCCTATCTGGCCCGCCGGCGTCAGGAACGCCAGGCGCGGGCGGCGGAAACTCCGGCAACCGATCTTGCCGGCGAACCCATGGCGGCGGAGTAAACGAAATGAACCAGACCATCGGCCAGAGCAAGCCCACAAGCCTTCTCTACCTCGACGGCGTCTCTGTCTCCTTCGACGGCTTCAAGGCGCTGAACGCGCTCTCCTTCGTCGTCGAGCCGGGCGAGCTTCGCGCGATCATCGGCCCGAACGGCGCCGGCAAGACGACGATGATGGACATCATCACCGGAAAGACGCGGCCTGACGAAGGGCAGGTGTTCTTCAAGGGGCAGATCGATCTGACCAAAAAGGACGAAGCCGAGATCGCATCGCTCGGGATCGGCCGCAAGTTCCAGAAGCCGACCGTCTTTGAAAGCCACACGGTGTGGGACAATCTCGAACTCGCCCTGAACCGCAAGCGCGGGGTATTTCCGACGCTCTTCTACCGCCTGACTCACGAGGACAAGGCGCGCATCGAGGAGATCCTTGCGACCATCCGCATGGCGTCGCGCCGAGACGATCTCGCGGCCAATCTTTCGCACGGCCAGAAGCAATGGCTGGAGATAGGCATGCTGCTCGCCCAGGAGCCCGAGTTGCTGCTCGTCGACGAGCCGGTCGCCGGCATGACGGATGCGGAAACCGCCGAGACCGCCGTTTTGCTCAAGGAGATCGCCAAGACCCGTTCCGTCGTCGTCGTCGAGCACGACATGGGCTTCATCCGCGAGCTGGGCGTCAAGGTGACCTGCCTTGCCGAAGGCTCGGTGCTGGCGGAAGGGTCGATCGATTTCGTCAGCAACGACCAAAAAGTAATCGAGAACTATCTTGGCCGGTGATGTCTCGTCCCGGAAATCGTTGAGGAGGGCGCGTCATGCTCAGCGTCGAAAACGTCAATCTTCACTACGGTGCCGCGCAAGCGTTGCGCAATGTGTCGATCACGGCCGAAATGGGCCGGATCACCTGCGTGCTCGGTCGCAACGGCGTCGGCAAGTCGAGTCTGCTTCGGGCGATCACCGGCCAGCATCCGGTCAGCGCCGGCGCAATCGGCTTCAACGGCGTCGCGCTCGGCGGTATGGCGCCCTATCGTCGGGCAAAAGAAGGCATCGGCTACGTTCCGCAAGGGCGTGAAATCTTCCCGCTGCTTTCGGTCAGGGAAAACTTGGAGACCGGTTATGCGCCGCTGAAGCGTGGCGACCGCTCGATACCGGAAGACGTCTTCAACCTGTTTCCGGTTTTGCGTTCTATGTTGGGCCGCCGCGGCGGTGATCTCTCCGGTGGCCAGCAGCAGCAGCTGGCGATCGGCCGGGCGTTGGTCACACGGCCGAAAATCCTCGTGCTCGACGAACCGACGGAAGGCATCCAGCCCTCGATCATCAAGGATATCGGCCGGGCGATCCGCTATCTCAGGGACTCGACCGGCATGGCCATCCTTCTGGTCGAGCAATATCTCGACTTCTGCCGGGAACTCGCCGACCACGTCTACATCATGGACCGCGGCGCCGTGGTTCACGAAGGCCCACCGGAAACGCTGGATACGATCGAGGCGCGACGTCACCTCACGGTGTGACGGCGCTTTTGTCCGGGGAAAAGCGTCGCCAAAGTGACCGCTGCTTGCGTTCGCCTGTTCGAAACAGACGTCATCGCACCCGACGTTTACGACACCTGTGAGCGGCGAAAACGCCGCTCTGCCATAAAAGCGCCAACTAAAATCACTAAATCTATGCAGTAACTGACGTAATTTGTTGAGAATGGTGCAGTTTGGGTGTAGGACATCCTAAGCGAAAGTGTGCGGCCGCCACAACCCGTTGTCTCCGGTGAACGCCGCGAGCATCGGACTTGTGGCGGCCTTCCTTGTTCAGGAAAGCGAAGTGACATGTTGACCAAAAAAGGAAAATACGGGCTCAAGGCCCTTGTCGACCTGGCTCAACTGGAGCCCGGAGAGACCGCCTTCATCACCGAGATCGCCACGCGGAACAATATTCCGAAGAAGTTCCTGGACGCGATCCTGCTTGAATTGCGCAATGCCGGCATCCTGCGATCGAAGAAGGGCCCGGGCGGCGGCTATTCCCTGTCCCGACCGGCATCAGACATCCGCATCGGCCAGGTCATCCGCACGCTGGATGGCCCGCTCGCGCCGATCCGCTGTGCCAGCCGCACCGCGTTCGAGGCATGCGACGACTGCGCCGACCCGGTCAACTGTCATGTGCGCAAGTCGATGAGCGACGTGCGCGACGCCATCGCCTCGATCCTCGACAACATGACGCTTGCCCAGTTTGCGGCCAACGACAACGGCTCGCAGATCGTGGCGTTGCGAGACGTGGAAGCCGGCTGATCCGCTTGACTGAGTTGGGCCGCACCGCTCGCGCGTCGGCGAGCGCTGCCGCGGCGTCTTCACAGCTTTCGGATGATCGCGGCTGCGGCGGGTGGCGCGATCAGTTGCAGCAGCCGCAACAGTTTTGTCTTTCCGACATGAATACGGCCCTTGCCGGGCGCAAGTGCGCTGACGATAGCGCTTGCCGCATCCGTCGCACGGATCTTGCCCCGTCCACGCCCCGCGGTCATCGCCGTATCGACAAGAGGCAGGACGACGTCGACTGATCTGACCGGCGTCGCGTGATTTTGGACCGCAAGCGCGTCCGAAAACATCCGCAACCCTGCCTTTGTGGCACTGTAGACGGCTGACGTCGTCTTCGGGTAGCTGGCAAGGGCCGAGCCGACATTGACGATGACGAACGGCTGCCCGGACCTCCCCGAAAGAAGCAATCGTGACAGCAAAATCGGCGCGAGAAGGTTTGTCTCAACCTCTGCCACGATCTCGTCGATGCCGTAGCGCGGGTCGTCGAAACGGATGTTATGCTGGATCGCCGCGTTGTTGATGAGACCGTCGATCGCTTCGCTCTTTGCCAGTTCTGATGTCCAGGCGATCAACCCGTCTCGGTCGCGAACATCAAGCGCATGCGTTTCGATCCGCCGGTTTTGGAGCGCCAACTCTTCCAGCCGGTGCCTGTCGCGGCCAAGCGCTATGACGCTGTGTCCCCCAAATGCCAGTTGCAGAGCGATTTCCCGGCCTATACCGGAGCTTGCCCCCGTGACGACGTAGCGTGCCATGTGATTTAATCCTGCGGTTGCACATTCGAGCCTGCACCAGGAGGACATTGATGGCATTAACCGAGGTTAATCGCCGACAAGGAGCCGCGATTTCTCTGTTCGAACACATCGCCGGACATGGGCTTGCGCAGGCAGAGCGCCTGTCCGAGACGATCCATGTTCGCAGCGTCAAGCCGGGTGAGACGGTCTTCCATCAGGACGAGCCGCATCCCTATGTCTACGTCATCGAAAGCGGCCTGGTGAAGCTGACCTACCTTCGCGCCGACGGCGAGGAATGGATCAAGTCGTTCGCGGTGGAAGGGCGGTTCTTCGCAAGTCTCTCGGCTCTCGTTCCGGGGGGGCGTGCAACCTTCTCGGCGATCGCCGTCGAGAGCAGCCGTCTCGAAAGGATCCCGTTCACGACGCTTGAGGCGCTGGCAGACAACGATCTCGGCTGGTCGCGCATGATCCGCAGCGCCCTGATGATGCTTGCCGAGCGCAAGGAGCGCCGCGAGCGTCAGTTCCTGACGCTCGCTCCCGAGGAACGATACCGAACGCTGCTTGTCGAGGATCCGGCTGTGGTTTCGCGCGTCCCGCAGAAGGACCTTGCGGCCTATCTCGGCATCACGCCGGTTGGTCTCAGCCGGATCGCGAGCCGCGTTCGGGCGGACGCCGCTGCCAGGCTTAACCCGGGTTAATGCGCGACCACCGACAAAGGGCGATACCGGCCGCCGTTGAACAACGGAGGCTCTACCTTGACCGCACAAACAACGGCATCTGATTTCACGCTCTTCCTGCGATCCTGGGTGACGCGGCCGCTCGAAGTTGCGGCGATCGCGCCCTCGAGCAAGCGGCTCGCCGCCGCCATGACCACCGAGATTAGCCATGCCAGCGGCTCTGTCCTGGAGCTCGGGCCCGGCACGGGGGCCTTCACGCGGGCCCTGCTGCGAAACGGTGTCGAAGAGCGCAATCTGATACTGGTGGAGCGCAATCCATCCTTCGCGGTTCTTTTGCGCAAGCGGTATCCCGCAGCGACCCTGATCGAGGGCGATGCACAGCACTTGAGCCTCCCGGTGGAAAGGTCGGTCGGCGCCGCGATCAGCGGTCTGCCTTTGCTGTCGATGCCGGCGCAGACCGTGCGGGGGATCCTGTCGGCGGTCTTTTACCACCTTGCCGAAGGTGCCAGCCTGTTCCAGTTCACCTATGGGCCGCGATGCCCGGTTCGTCCGAAGCTTCTTGCCGAGCTGAGTCTGGAGGCCTCGTTCCTGCGCTGGGTGCCGCTCAACCTGCCACCGGCCAGCGTCTATCGCATCGCGCGGCGGTAGGATTGAAGTCCTCGCTCTATGTGAGCCTAGCGCTTGCCAAGGCCGAGCCTTCGACCGCGGGGCGTGGGTTGCGGCAGAGGCGGGGTAGGACTTTCCCCAAAGGTGAAGCGAGTCGAAAATCAATTGCTGTTATTATCCATAGAATAAATGCACTATTGCGCATCGATCCATGGAGGGCGGCGGATGAGCAACGTGCATTTCCTGAGGGAGCCGGTACCGGCCGATAATGAGCATGACCTAAGACGGGGACATGTGTTTGCGCGCGCCAAGGCGCTGTCTGCCGATCTCGCCCGGCGCGGCGCGGAACTCGACCGCGCCGGCGCGCCGCCGCGCGAAGAGATAGAAGCGTTACGCCAGGCAGGCCTTCTGACCGCGCTGCATTCGCCGGAGGTCGGCGGCACCGGATTGAGCTGGGTCGACGGGCTGCGCCTGGTGCGGATCATCTCGCGCGGCGAAAGCTCGATCGGGCAGTTGCTCGGCTACCACTATGTCAACAGCCAGTATGTCTATTGGGCGGCCGCAGACCCGAAGCAGGCCTGGGTTCTGGGCGCCGAAACGGTCGAGCGGCAACTCTATTGGGGCGCTGCCGTCAATCCGCGCGATCTGGGGCTGACGCTGGAACGGCGCGGCGCTCACTATGTGCTGAACGGTCGCAAGACGTTTTCCACGGGCGCCCATGTGTCCGACCGCATCAACGTCAATGCCGCGATCGACGGCAAGATTGCCAATTTCGTGGTGCCGACCGACCGGCCAGGTTATGTCGCCCACGACGACTGGGACAATATCGGCCAGCGCCTGTCGGACAGCGGCAGCGTCGAGTTCCGCGATTTCCCCGTCTACGAGCGCGATTTCATCCTGCCGCTCGCCGACCCCTCGGAACCGCCGGCGGTGCAGGCAACATTCAACACCCCACTGATCCAGCTCGTCTTCGTCAATTTCTACCTCGGCACGGCGGAAGGTGCGCTCGCGGCAGCACTCGACTACGTACGGACGACCACGCGCCCGTGGGTGACGTCGGGCGTGACGAGCGCCAGCGAGGATCCCTATATTCTCGAGCGGATCGGCGATTTGCAGGCATCGCTGAAGGCTTCGGTGGCGCTTGCCGATGTCGCGGCCGCCTCCGTCGAGGCAGCGTTGTTGCAAGGCCGGTCGGTGACGGCCGCAACGCGGGGAGAAGTGGCGATCGAGGCCTATGCCGCGAAGGTTCATGCGACCCAGGTCGCGCTCGACGTAACGACGAAGGTCTTCGAACTGATGGGCGCCCGTGCCACCGCCTCGCATCATGGCTTCGACCGTTACTGGCGCAACGTGCGCACCCACACCCTTCACGATCCAGTCGCCTACAAGGCGCGCGAGGTGGGGGATTTCGCATTGAACGGGCGGATTCCTCCGGTCAGCCTTTATAGCTGAGACTTACTGCGCAGACGTTTTCGACGTCTCCTCCCAAGGAAGCGCCGCCTGGACCTGGTCCCGGCGGCGTTTCTTTTGCGTCCTTGCGCCGGAGTAATAAATGTGCCGCGGTTTTCCGCCCGGAATCGTGTGATATCAGAGAGGTAGATCGCTTTCGTTTCGAACGGAACGATGAAGCGAGCGATCTAGGCCGATGCAGCGACCGACGGCCGTTGTCCAACGCGGACGCGATAGCTGGCGCCCGGATGGGGTGCGGCAAGCCTCGGCCCTGCGCCAAAGAGTTTTTCCCTGAGCGTACCCTGGCGATAGTCTGTCTTGTAGACGCCGCGTTTCTGCAGTTCCGGTACCAGCAGATCGACGGCGTCCTCGAAGGTTCCGGGCGTGACCGCATAGGCGAGGTTGAAGCCGTCGACATCGGTATCCTCGACCCATTCCTGCATAAGGTCGGCAACGGTCGATGGTGAGCCGACGAACACCGGGCCGAAACCGCCGATCCCCACCCAGTCGGCCATCTCGCGCACCGTCCACACCCGATCCGGATCGATGGTCGTGAAGGTTTCGACGGCCGACTGCACCGCGTTGGTGTAGCGGTGCCGCAGCGGCTCGTCAGGTGCGAACTGGCCGAAGTCGATGCCGGTCCATCCGGAGATCAGCGTCAGCGCACCCTCGTAGGAGACATGCTTGCGGTACTCGTCGAACTTCCGTTTCGCCTCGGCATCCGTCTCGCCGAGGATCACCGTCTGCAGATTGAAGGCGAGGATTTCGTGCGGGTTACGGCCGGCGCGCGCTGCGGCTTCCCGGACATTGGCGACGTAACGCTTCAGCACCGTCTTCGACGGGGCGGCGACGAAGATGCATTCCGCGTGCTGGCCTGCAAATTCCTTGCCGCGGCTTGAGGCGCCCGCCTGGTAGAGCACGGGGCTGCGTTGCGGCGACGGTTCGCTCAAATGGATACCCGGCACGGTAAAATGCCGACCTTGGTGGTTGATCGGGTACACCTTTTCCGGATGGGTGAAAATGCCGGTTGCGCGATCACGAACGACCGCACCGTCTTCCCAGCTGGCCTCCCAGAGCTTGTAGCAGACCTCAAGATACTCCTCGGCGAGATCGTAGCGATCGTCATGGCGCGTCTGCTGCGCCTGGCCGACGTTGAGCGCGCCGCTGTTCAGGTAGGAGGTGACGATGTTCCAGCCGATCCGGCCCTTGGTCAGGTGGTCGAGGGTCGAGATCCGGCGGGCGAAGGTGTAGGGATGCTCGAAGGAGAGCGATGCCGTCAGGCCGAAACCGAGATGTTCGGTCTCATAGGCCATGGTCGGCACCAGTTGCAGCGGATCGTTGACCGGAACCTGGGCGGAATGCCTGAGTGCCGCCTCGGTGTTGCCGTTCAGCACGTCGTAGACCCCGAGCACATCGGCGATGAACAGGCCGTCGAACTTGCCGCGCTCCAGCGTCTTGGCCAGATGCACCCAGTAATCGAGATCCTTGTAACGCCAGGACTGGTCTTCAGGGTGGGTCCAGAGCCCCGGCGACTGGTGGCCGACGCAGTTCATGTCAAAGGCATTCAGCCGGATTTCGCGGCTCATGAGGCTCTCCTTCGGGCACGGTCCGGCCCTGCCCGAAGCGCCGTTCACGCTTCCGGCTGCCGGCATAAGGTCGATGGGATCAAAGCGCGCCGTTCTTCGGCGGCGCGATGCCGTTGAGATGATAGTTGCCGACGACGTGATGCTTCCATCGCACCGGATCGTGCAGCGTATGGGTACGGGCGTTGCGCCAGTGCCGGTCAAGGTTGAGCCCGATGCGCGTCGAAGCGGTGCCTGCCAGCTCGAACAGGGTGTTGCTCGCGTCGAGAGCGATCTCCGTCGTCAGCACCTTGGCGGCCGCGACCGCGAGCGTCGCTTCGATCACACTTTGCTCGGTGCCGTTGACCTGGGCGATATCGACCTTCTTGCCGGCCCGCTCGACAATGGCGGTCGCCGCTTCGAGACGGATCGCAAGCTGGCCGATGCGCGCGATCGTCAACGGATCGTCGCCCGCTTTTTCGACAGCGCTGTCCGTCCACGGGCGGGCATGGTTGCGCACGAAATCGATCGTCTCGGCAAAGGCCGCCCTGGCGATGCCGAGGTCGATGCCGGCGTGGATGATCTGGCCGACGGAGCCGATCGTGGTCGGCCTTTCGAAGCCCCGGTGATGGCGCACGACGGCGTCGGAGGCCACATAGACATTCTGCAGCACCGTCGTGCCACTGCCGGTCGTGCGCTGGCCGAAACCGTCCCAGTCGTCGATGATCTGCAAGCCTTCCGCGCCCCGCGCGACGAAGGCCATGGTCAGCTTGTCGTTCGGATCAAGCGCGAAGACGACGACCCATTCGGCGAAGAGCACCCCGGTTGAGTAGTACTTGCGTCCGTTTAGCCGGAAGCCGGGTCCATCTGGCGTCAGCCGTGTTTCATAGTCGCCCACGGTCTTCGTGCCGCGCTCGGAGAGCGCATTGCCGAAGCGGTCGCCCGCAAGCGCCCGGCCGAAAAAGAACTGCTTCTGCTCTTCCGTCCCGTCGGTGCGCAGCGCTTCGAGAATGTAGAAATGGTTCTGCGGGATTTGGCCGATCGAAGAATCGGCTTCCGAGAGGATGGCCGTGACCTCGGCGAGCACGGCGTTCGATACGTCAATCCCGTCATATTCCGGCGGAACGGTGATGGCGAGCAGGCCGGACTGGGCAAGAGCATCCATTTCGTCGAAGGGCAGGATGCGATCGGTGTCACGTTCGTTGGCGTTCCTCGCAAATGCGGCTGCCAGTTCGCGCGCGATCGACAGCGCTTCCTCCTCGCTCTCGATCCGATGTGCGGGGGCTCGCGTTTTCTCTGAAAGCCGCGAAATCGTTCCCATGTGACTGCTCCCTGTCCATTGAGGTGCATATCAGTGAAGTATCTGGCGCGAGCGAGTAAGATAGTATATTCTATAGAAATTATCGATTTGAGTATTTCGTACCCGTCGCACGGATGTGGCCATTCTTGTACGACACTCGAAGGCGCGAAGGCTGCGCATCTAAGCCTTCGAATTCTGGTATCGCCCCCGCGGGAGGGCGGGCTAAAGCAACGGCCTCAAGGCGTTGATGTGAAACTGGATATCGATCAGGCTTCGCCTCCTCAGGTTCGTCCGGGCCGAAACGATTGGATAGTGCTGGAATAGTGGATCTCTTTCAACCGCGCATGGTGGAACCAAGGACGGGGACCTCTGCGCAAGAGGCGCGACAGCCAAACATGTCCTTCGTGGGTTTACCTTCGGAGTTGGATGGTTAAGATCGGGGCAGGGGGGACGGCCTTGGATGAGGACCTTGGCCGAGGCGTGCGGCGTAGATGCGCGTCAAAATCCTGCCAGATTTGACTGCGGCTCCGGGAACCATCGCCCGACTTGCGCATTGCGTCATCGCCTGCAGTTTAACCCGTCGCGTGGCCGAGAGAGTAGCGGCCACCCGGCATGACACAGATACATGCTGACAGAATTGGCCATTCGCGTTTCCCGGCCTTAACCACTGAAGGAGACACAAATGACGAATTTGCTGCCTGCTCTGCACGAAGGGCACGCCCCCATCACGCTGCAGCAACTGTTTCGTGATGCACTCGAAGCCTATGATGACTGGGGCGCCAACATGCCCGAACCGGTCGTCGCGTTCGAAGGCAAGCTGGTACCCATCAGCACGGTTTTCGATCGGATGAAACCTTGCACCGACATCATGCCGGCGAATTTCATCGGCATCGTCACCGACCGGCTCAACAAACCTTGGAGCGGCGAGGGGCCGCTCGATGAAATGACCGTGTCGACTGCGGCGCGCGTCATGTCTGTCCTGACCAGGCGCCAGCTTCGCGATTACGGTCGCGGCTCGATCGAGGCCTTTGCCGATCGCTTCAATCATCCGCTGCGCGCGGGTGCTTGACCGATGATCCCTGGGGAGCGCGTACGCGCGCTCTCCGTCCGGGACCTTCGACGCAAATCACACTTAAGGAAGCAATTCCCTCTCCTTGTGCGGGCATGTACCGCCAGGGGGCCGGGTACGACGTTCAGCCACTAACCAAACCTCTCCTTCTCGCCCCTTCCGTGCCGGAGCAGCTTCCCGTAAACAAGGCGGGAAGGCTGTGGTTCGGGCGGAGCGGGGCGAGGACGGCGTGAATTTTCGACAACTGGAAGTACTGCGTACGCTGCTGGCGACCGGATCGACGATTGCGGCGGCCAAGACGATGGGGCTCAGCCAGTCCGGCGTCAGCCGGCTCCTGCAGCAACTCGAAGAAGATCTGTCGCTGACACTTTTTGCCCGTGACAAGGGGCGGCTGATTGCAACGCCCGAGGCGATGAAGCTCGCCGAGGATGCCGAGCATATTCTTCTCGGCATAGACCGTTTCACCAATCTGGCGCAGGACCTGCGCAGCGGCGCCATCGGACCCGACGTCGTGCGCATCGGATTGCCGAACAGCATGTCCGAGACCTTCGCACCGGCGATGCTGGCGGACTTTGTCAAGGATTTCCCAGGCGTGCGCGTCGAGACGTTTTTCGACACGACGATCGCGATCGCGCGCCTCGTGGAGCAGCGCATCATCGATTTCGGTTTCCTGCGCTATGAGGGGCAACTGAGCGCCGGTATCGAGATGCAGCCGGTGGCAACGGGCGTCAGCGTCTGCGTGATGGAAAGGGGACATGCGCTTTCGGGGCTCGATACCGTCACGCCCAAGGAACTGCGCGGCGTGCCGCTGATTCTGGTCGGCCGGCACCGGCCGACGCGGGTCATGCTCGACGAGATCTTCCGCAAGGCGGGCGTGCCGCAAAAGGTCAAGATCGAGACGCACAGCAACAGTTCCGCCTGCGCCTATGCCGCCCACGGCCTCGGCGTTGCTATCATCAGCAGTTTCTTCGCCAACCTGCATCGCCACCTGCCGCTCGAGATCCGGCCGTTCTCGCCGCATCTCACGCAGGATTTCGGCGTGGCCACGGCGGCCGGCGTTCCGCTGTCGCTTGCGGCCCAGGCGATGATTGGCTGCCTCAAGCGACAGATCGCTGCTGTCCACGAGCCTTAGGCGGTTGCTCGCTCCAGCTTGCCTGCGGCACCACATGCTATGCCTGATCAAAGTGCACGGTCAGGCCTGCGCGACCCGGGCGTGGCGGGCTTGCTCATCCCGAACTGCGAAGCCAGCCACATTCAATTCGCCCATCGGCGCCGCCACGTTAAGGCTGTAGCGGCGATTGTCCCATTTTATCGGCTGCACGGCCGTCCACTGATAACGCGTCACAAGCGTCGTGCAGAATGCGTGCGCGATCAGAAGCGCGACATCCTTTCCCGGGCAGGTCCGATCTTCGATGGCTGCCGGCCTGTCGTGGATCCCTCTCGGCCAGATGAGCCTCATTCGCGCTTCAGGGTCTTGGAAACGCTCGGGCTTGAACGAAGTGGGATCCGGGAAGGCTTCCGGGTCGCTGTGTGCGAACGGAATGACACCGAGCAGACGCTCGCCTTTGGCTATCGAAAACGAACCGCTCGCAGATTGCAGCTCCACCTCGTCAATCGCGCGCCCAAAGATGAAAAAGACCGGCGGGTGCTGACGCAGGACCTCCATGATGAACGCGTCAACCGCGGGCAGTCTTGTTGAAAAGACGGGCCCCGGAGACCATCCGGCAAGCTGTTGCTCAAGGGCAGCGCGAACGTCGGCTCTGGAACTGAGTTCACCCACGATGGACTTGAACAGGTTCTGAAGCCCCAGATAGGAGTTCATTCCGGTGAGAAACGCTATCTGCTTTGCCACATAGGTGCGGTCGGACAGCCCAAACACGCGCGCGATCTGCATGATCGCTTCGAAACCGTCGGCGCCCTCGATGGCGCGCAAAAGTTCCTCATAATAGCGGAGCGATTTCGAGTAGCGCGTCCATGGAAAGAATTGCGCGACGCGCCAGGTACGATCGGTGAGAATGTTGTTGTAGATCAACCTTGCCTTGGCGGTATCGAACCTCACTTCGAGTATCCATCTCAGCACGAAGTCCATTGTGAAGGTTTCGATTTCGTCGCGCCAACTGAAGCGACCGAGCTTAGCCCAGCGCATCTCGTATTCGCCCAGGACTTCCTCGAAGACCGCGGGCAGGCTGGTGGCTCGGCGTCTCAATAGAGCAAAATAGAACGCTTTCGGGTTGTCATGCAGCACGCCTGTCTCAAAGACACTCGGGGCGACGTGGCCAACGAGCGGCCTTGGAGGCACGGCCGAGCCAAAGCCATAGTCCTGTATAAAAGGTGTGGTGTCGAAGAGCGCCGAAATGGCCATGTGATCCATCACGACAACGGTGTTTTGAAACATCGGCGTTCGGAACACAGTGCTGTCATATTGCTGCAGTCGACGTTCGAAAAATTTATGCCAACCGCTCACGAAGAAAAAGTCGGCCATGTCAATCCATTTGCCCAACTGCGGAAACCCGTAAGTCCCGGGAGGCCTGCGGTATCTAGTCATGGCCAGCCTCCATGATCTCACGGAAGCAGACCGTGCGGACGGGCGAAAAGCCGCCCACGAAGTGCGAAAGCATTGGAGAATTGCGCAATGCGCAAGAAATCAGCCCGGCGCGCATTTTAGTGCCCCCCTTAGACTACCTTCCTGATTGCATGACAATTAAACTATATCACGCTAAATTAGACAATTCTGCATTGCAGTGCGACGGAGGAGGCTACGATGAACGTCGCGGACTGGCTTCGCGCGATTGGCATGGTGGACTACGTCGATGCCTTCGAGGCAAACCATATCGATGTCTCGCAGCTTGCCGAGCTGACGGATGCAGATCTCAAAGAAATTGGCGTCTCAGCCTTGGGAGACCGGCGCGCTATCCTGAAGGCGGCGGCTTGCGGCGGCTCGCCGGCGACAGGTTCGAACGCGCAGCCGGATTTCGAAGCCTACATGGCGGCCGAACGCCGACATCTCACGATCCTGTTTCTCGACATCGTCGATAGCACGGCTCTCTCCACCGCCACCGATCCCGAGACGCTCAGTCTTACCATTGCGCAGTTTCATCGCGTTGCCGCGTCCAAAATCCGATGGTTGGAAGGCTATGTCGCGCAGTCCTTCGGCGACGGGCTGATGGCCTATTTCGGGTGGCCGCAGGCCCACGAGGATGATGCGCAACGGGCTGTGGTCGCCGCCGAAGCGGTCCATGAAGCGCTGCGCGAGCTGCGAGACCCGATCGGCAAGAACCTGCGGGCGCGGGCAGGCATCGCCACGGGATGGGTCGTGCTCGGCAACATCAGCGGCGTATCACAAATCGAGGTCGTCGGAGAAGCGCCGAACCTCGCGGCGCGTCTGCAAACCGTGGCGTCTCCAGGACACACCGTCGTGTCGTCTGCCGCGGCAGAACTGCTTGGAGACGACTTCGTCCTCCTCGACCTGGGGCCGCAGACGCTCAAGGGGTTTTCTTCACCGCCCCGCGCCTACCAGGTTTTAGAGATCCAGCAGAAAGCACGGTTTCAACCGCGCACTTCCGGACATATGAGCCCTTTTGTCGGGCGCGAAGAGGAGACAGCGCTTCTGTGGTCTGCGTGGCATAAGGCACGAAACGGCCAGGGACAGGTGGTGGTTCTCGACGGAGAAGCCGGGATCGGAAAAACCAGGATCATCCGGGAACTGACCGACCGGATCCATGCGGATCCCCATATCGGGATGCGGTATCAATGCTCGCCCTATTATCAGACGAGTGCACTGAGGCCGCTGATCGAGCAATTGTCGGAAGCGGCCGGTTTCCACGCGTCTGACGACGACGAGAAGAAGGCGCTAAAGCTCGGCTCGCTCCTGAAAGTGACGGACGCCAGCAGCGAAGCCGTCGCGCTGCTGGCGGAGTTGCTCGCAGTTCCGTTGTCCGGCGACGTCGGGATGGTGCCAACCACGCCTGCCGAGAAACGAGATCGGCTGTTTTCGGCTCTGCTGGAGCAGTTTACGCAACTGGCGAGACGGATCCCGGTTTTCGCAATCGTCGAGGATGCGCATTGGATTGATCCGACGACCGCAGACTATCTTGATCTGATTGCCCACTCGGTCGAGCGCGAATCCGTGCTTCTCGTGATCACGGGCCGACCCGACTATGTGTTTCCGCAAGCCTGGCTACAGCTGCCGAATGTGCATCACTGCACCATACGGGGGCTGGAGGAGGATGATGCCAGGGACCTCGCCGATCGTGTCGCCGGCGGAGCCTTGCCTGCAATGGTCTCTGACGAGATCGTCTCGCGAACGGACGGTGTACCGCTTTTCGTCGAGGAGCTTGCCAAGACGTTGGTCGAGAGCGGTTGCGTTCGGCTTGTTGGAACGGCCTATGAGGCCGTCGGGGCCCTCCCTGAGTCAGAAATTCCAGCCAGCCTTCAAGACAGTCTGACAGCCCGGTTGGATCGGTTGCCCAATGCGAAGGCAATTGCGCAAACTGCGGCAGCGCTCGGACGGGAATTCCGGCTGGATCACTTGTCCCTGGTGTCGATGCTGCCTCCGCGTTTGGTGCGCCAGGCGCTCTATCAGCTTGAGGCCGCCGGGTTGGTTTTTGAACGCAGCACGAACGAAGACCAACGCTATGTCTTCAAGCACTCCCTTATTCAGAAAGCCGCATATGAGAGCATGCTTCTTGCGGCAAGGCGGCAACTGCATGGCAGGATAGCCGACATCGTGATCTCGAAATTTCCCGACCAGGCTGAGAGCGAACCCGAAGTCGTGGCTGCGCACCTTGCCATGTCGGACGAGCCGCAGAAATCCGCGCCGTACTGGCTGGCGGCCGGCCGAAGCTCGCTGCGAAGATCGGCCTATCCCGAAGCGGTCAGCCAGTTGCGGGAAGGCAAGAAGCGGATCGCCTCGAGCAAGAATGATCCTGAAACGCTGCGGCTCGAATTCGAGCTTTGCCTCTGTCTCGGCCAGGCATCCTACGTGGCAAGCGGGCCTGCGGCGGCCGACACGATCAGCGCCTATTCGCGTGCGCTGGAATTGATCGACACCGTCGGCGCCAGCCAACAGCGGTTCGACCTGACCTACGGCATCTTCTCCGGTTACCACTTTGCCTCGAAGTTCGGGCTTGCGCGGGAACCGGCGATAAAAATGATGGAGATGGCGGTCAAGGACGACGATGCCGGCCAGATGTGCCAGGCCCACCGTATGCTCGGATATCTCAGCTTCTTTGACGGGAATCTGGCGGACGCCTTGAAGCATTTCGAGGCCTTGGACCGCATGTACGACCCGGATCAGCACGCGCAGATGGCGACGCGGTACGGGGCGGATTGCCTCGTCGCATCGCGCGCGTTTCGGGCGGTTGCGGTTGGGGCGAGGGGCGAGGTCAAATTTGCGACCAGCCTCACCGACAAGAACCTCGCTTACGGTCGGCATCTCAACCATCCCCCTACGCTCGGTTGGGCCTACGCTGCGGCATGCTTCCTGAACTATTTTCTCGGTGATCCGGAGCGGGTTCTCGATCTTGCGCGAGATGGAAGGGAATATTGCACCGAGCATGCCGTTCCTGTCTGGGGACTTCACTGCAAGATTTTCGAAACATGGGCGACCGCCGTGCTCAAAGGTGCGGCCCTCGTCAATGTCGAAGACCTTCGCGAGACCGTTGCAAACGCGCGTTCGCGTACGTCTCTTGGCCTGCCCCTGTTCCGATCGGTCCTGGCGGAAGTCTCCGCGCTCAACGGAGAGGTTGAGGCTGCGCGGGAGGAAAGCGGTGCGGCGCTGAGAGATCTGGAAACCACTGCGCAGCACTTTTTCGCGCCCTCGGTTCACCTCGTTCGCGCGACGTGCCTTCGCCAGCTTGGCCAGCGCTATCTGCTTGAGTGTGAAGCGCAAATCGGCCTCTCGGTCGAAACAGCCAGGAAGATGGGCGCACGCCTTCTCGAACTTCGGGCGCATGCCGCCTCGGCGGCTGCAGGATGCTCCAGCTCGGCCCCGGCGGCAAAAGTGAGAGAGCTGTGCTGCGAAATGCCGGACAGGAATGAACTCGATCGCCTGAGGGCCGCCTGGAGCCTCCTCCTGGAAGCGCAAGGAAAAACGCGCCCCCGATCGTCGGCCGCGAGCCACCCGGATTGAAGCTTCTCGTCGCCTCGTCTTGCGTCCGCCCGACCCGTCATGCCCTTGTCATAGAGGTATGACGTTTACTCATAATATTGCGTGATTTTTTCCAATCGATCATAGTTTCCTCAACAATAGCCGACGGGCGGGAGAATCGCGGTAACGCGTGCGGCCTGCCTCAGTACGGGGAACCCATGATCAAATTCATTCTCAATCGCCTCGTGATGGCGATACCGACGATCGTCATCGTCTCGGTTGCCGTCTTCACGCTCATCCGTCTCATTCCCGGCGATCCCGCAGCGCTGATGCTCGGCGATATGGCCGAGCCGCATCAGATCGCCGAGATGCGCAACCTCCTCGGTCTCGACCGCAGCATCCCGGAGCAGTTCGTCGTCTGGGCCGGCAACATCCTTTCCGGCGATTTCGGTACGTCGATCGTGACCGGCGAGCCGGTGCTGCACCTGGTCACAAGCCGCTTCATGGTCAGTGCCGAAATCGTCGTCATCGCCGTGTTTCTCGCAAGCCTGATTGCGGTGCCGGCCGGGGTCATCGCCGCCTGGCGACAGAACAGCCTCACCGACCTTGCCCTTGTCGGCACGGCGACCGTACTTCTGTCGATCCCGACCTTCTGGCTCGGCCTACTCCTGTTGCTTGCCTTTGGCCTCAAGCTTGGCTGGCTGCCGGTGCTCGGCTATGTGCCGATCACCGAGAACTGGAAGGCCGGCCTTCTCTATCTGGTGTTGCCGGTCATGACGCTGGTCATCCACGAGATGGGCGTGATCATCCGCATGGCGCGCGCCTCGACGCTCGAGGTGCTCAGGCTCGATTACATCACCCACGCCCGCGCCAAGGGGCTTTCGGAAAGTGCGGTTCTCTGGCGGCATGCCTTCAAGAACGCCTTCGGCCCGACCTGGACGATGATCGGCCTGATCCTCGGAAACCTGCTCGGCGGCATCGCCGTCATCGAGACCGTCTTCACCATTCCTGGCCTCGGGCGGCTGATGGTCGATGCCATCTTCCAGCGCGATTATCCGGTCATCCAGGGCTGCCTGCTGCTCGTCGCCTTCTCCTATGTCGTCGTCAACCTCGTGGTCGACCTTCTCTATCCTCTCTTTGATCCGCGGGTGGTGGCAGAATGAGAAAGCTCACGTTCAACGGCGTCATCGGCGGCGGCCTGATCGGCCTGCTCGTTCTCGTTGCCCTCATCGGCCTCCTCTGGACGCCCTATGATCCGATGGCGCTCGGCTTTACGGCACGCCTCGTAGCCCCCGGTGCGGCGCACTGGCTCGGCACCGACGAATTCGGCCGCGACGTTGCAAGCCGTCTGATGGTCGGTGCGCGCGCCAGCGTCTGGATCGGTTGCCTCACCGTCACCTTCGCCGTCGTCTGCGGCACCTTCATCGGCATCGTCAGCGGCTATGCCCGCGGCTGGGTCGACGGCGTGATCATGGCGATCAACAATGCGCTGCTCGCCTTCCCGGGCATCCTCTTGGCGCTCGGCCTGCTCGCCGTCTTCGGCGCCAACCAATATGGCATCATCTTTGCGCTCGGCATCGCCTATACGCCGTCGATGGCGCGCGTCGTGCGCGGCGCCGTGCTGTCGCTGCGCGAGCGCGAGTTCATCGAGGCCTCGCGCGTCATGGGCAATGGCGAGATCTATACGATGCTGCGCCATATCCTGCCGAACTGCGTCGCGCCGATCACCGTGCTTGCGACCTCGATGTTCGGCTGGGCGATCCTGTCGGAAAGCGCGCTGTCCTTCCTCGGTCTCGGCGTGCCGCCACCGGCACCGACCTGGGGCAACATGCTTGCCGCCGGTCGCCCGTTCATCGAACAGGCCGTCTGGCTCGGCTTCTTCCCCGGTCTCTGCATCGCGCTCACCCTGCTCGGCATCAACCTGCTTGGCGATGCGCTGCGCGACCGTCTCGACCCCCGCATGCGAGGCTTGAAATGACCGGCACCCCTCTTCTCAGCGTTCAGGGCCTTTCGCTCGCCGTCACCCATTCCGGCAATCAGGTGGTGAAGAACGTCAGCTTTAACGTCGCGCCCGGCGAGATCGTCGGCATCGTCGGCGAGAGCGGTTCGGGCAAGACGCTCGCCACACGGGCGATCATCGGCCTCATTCCGCCGGCCGTCCGCCATACCGGCGGCACCATCCTCTACCGAGGTCGCGACGTGCTCGCCATGAGGGACCGCGACCTGCGGCAGCTTCGCGGCGGTGAGATCGGCGTCGTCTTCCAGGAGCCGATGACCTCGCTCAACCCGTCGATGACCATCGGCCGGCAGCTCGAAGAGGGCCTGATCCTCCACACCAAGATGACCGCCGAGGAGCGCCGCACAGCGATCCTGTCGATGCTGAAGCGCGTCGGAATTCGTGAGCCCGAACGGGCGCTGACGGCCTATCCGCACGAGTTCTCCGGCGGCATGCGCCAGCGCATCATGCTCGCCTCTGTCATGCTCTTGAAACCGGCCTTGCTGATTGCCGACGAGCCGACGACGGCGCTCGATGCCGTCGTGCAGCGCGACGTCATGGAGCTGATGGTCGAAATGACGCAGGCCGAGGGCACGGCGGTGCTCTTGATCAGCCACGACCTGCCGATGGTCGCCCGCTACACCAACCGCTTCGTCGTCATGGAAAAGGGCGTCGTCGTCGAACAGGGCCTCACCGAAGAGATCCTGCAGGCGCCGCAGCATGCCTATACCCGCAAGCTGCTGTCGTCGTTGCCCTACCGAGGTGCGGCGCGCGAGCTCGACACCACCCGCACGCCGATGGTTTCTGCCCGCAACATCATCGTCGACTATCCCGGCCGCAAGGGGCTGTTCCGCAAGCACGAGCCGAAGCGGGCGCTGCACGGCGTCAGCGTCGACATTCATGTCGGCGAGGTTGTCGCACTGGTCGGCGGCTCCGGTTCCGGCAAGACGACGCTCGGCCGCACCATCGCCGGCCTCGTTCAGCAGAGCCAGGGCGAGATCCTGTTTCAGGGGCGCGAGCGCAGCGCCGACTGGCGCGACTATCGGCTGAACTGCCAGATGGTGTTTCAGGATCCCTATTCGTCGCTCGATCCGCGCATGACCATCCAGGCGCTGGTCGAGGAAGCGCTGCGACTGGTGCCGGATCTCGATACGCCCGCCAAGCGCCTCCGTGCGCTCGAGACGCTGGAGGAGGTCGGCCTCAGCGCCGATTTCGCCAGCCGCTATCCGCACGAGCTTTCGGGTGGCCAGCGCCAGCGCGTCGCGATCGCGCGCGCCATTGCCCGGCGTCCGAAGTTCCTGATCGCCGACGAGCCGGTTTCGGCCCTCGACGTGACCGTTCGCGCGCAGGTGCTGGAGCTCTTCTCCAGCCTGCAGAAGCGCTACGGCTTCTCGTGCCTGTTCATCAGCCACGATCTCGGGGTCGTCGAGCAGGTGGCCGACCGCGTCATCGTCATGCAGGACGGCCGCATCGTCGAGGAGGGCGACCGCGACCGGATCTTCGACGCGCCGAAGGAAGCCTATACCCGCAAGCTGCTGTCGGCGATCCCAGCGCTCGATCTCAACCAGACCGGCGGCGTGATCCTCAAATGGCGGCTGGAGGCCTGAGATGATGAACGACCTAAAGTCCGGCGTTCTCGCTGCCGAACTCAACGCGATCGCGGATGCTCAACCCTTCATCACGCGCTTCCTCGTGCGCAACCTCGTGACCGGCGAAACCATCGGTCTCGGCGAGCGCGAGGAAACCCCGTCGGCCAGCACCCGCAAGACCTCGATCATGATGGCGGCGCTGAAGGCGGTGGCCGAGGGGCGGCTTAGTCTCGACGAGCGCATCACCTATGAGGCGCGTTTCGCGGAGGAAGTGGCGAGCGGCATGTTCCGCTACCTGACGCCTGGCATCGTCATTTCGCTGCGCGATGCGATCGTCGGCATGATGGTGCTGAGCGACAATGTCTGCACCAAGATGGTGTTCGAGCGGCTGACGCTCGCAGAGGTCGACGGATACTGCAAGGCGCTCGGCATGGTGGGAACGCACCACCGTTTCCTCATTCCGCCGCTGGCGCTGAAACCCGATCATTCGCTCGCCGACGTGACTACGACGACCGCTGCCGACCAGGTGATGCTGCTGGAACTCATCCTGGCGGCGCAGGACGACGCCGCTGCGGCCGCGAGGCTCGGCATCTCCTTTGAGCTGGCCGCCTTCGCGCTCAAGACGCTCAAGAACCAGGTGCTGCGCTACGGCATTCGCGCGCGGCTGCCCTTCGATACGGTCGTCGCCTGCAAGGGCGGCCGCGGCAAGCGCGGCCGCATGGATGCCGGCGTCGTCTATCGCGACGGCAAGCCGCTCTACACCATCGCCGCCTTTACCGACGGCGTGCCGGCGCTGATGCCCGACGGCACGCCCGGCTACACCATTGCGCTCGAAACCATCGGCAAGCTGTCGCAGGCCTGCTGGCGCGCCTTTTGAACCGACAAGACCAACAACGAGAAAAGAGAGAGGAACCATGAAAACCATACTGCTCGCCGGAACCATGCTGATGAGCGCGATCGCGCTCGGCCACGCCCGCGACCTGACGGTGGCGCAAAGCTCGGACATCCGCAGCAACGAGCCCGGCGTCAACCGCGACGGCAACACTGACTCGGTGATTTTCCACCTCGTCGAAGGCCTCGTCGGCTATGCCGAAAACGGTGAGGTAAAGCCGCTGCTGGCCAAGAGCTTCGAGGTTTCGCCTGATGCCCTGACCTATACCTTCAAGCTGCGCGACGACGTGAAGTTCCACAACGGCAAGGCGCTGACTGCCGAGGACGTGGTCTGGAACTGGAACCGCTACATGAAGCCGGAGACCAAGTGGACCTGCGCCGGCGACTTCGACGGCAGCAAGTCGATCAAGGTGACGAACGTCGCTGCCTCCGACGCCGCAACCGTCACCATGAGCATCGAGAAGCCGTCGGCCGTCTTCCTTGGCCTGATGGCGCGCCCCGAATGCGGCTACACCGGCATCGTGTCGAAGGATTCTTTCGGCGCCGACGGCGCGTTCGTCTCTCCCATCGGTACCGGCCCGTTCAAGTGGGCAGAGTGGAAGAAGGGCGAATATGTTCGGCTGGAAAAGAACGCCAACTACGTTTCGCCCGCCAATGACGGCAAGCCCGATGGCATGGTCGGCTCGAAGCGACCACTCGTCGACGGCATCAAGTTCATGGTGATCCCGGACGCATCGACGGTGAAGACGGGCCTGCTTTCAGGCGCGCTCGACACGGCCGAAGTGTCGGCCGATCTTATCGCCGAGTTTAAGGACAGCGACACGATGCAGCTCATCGTCAAGCGCAACAACGGCAAGAACCTGCTCTACTTCCAGACCCGCGACAAGATTTTGAGCAACGTCGCGGTTCGCCGTGCGATGGCGGAAGCGCTCGACCTCGACCAGCTGGTTGCCGCCGCATCCAACGGCACCGGTGAAGCCAATGCCTCGATGGTTTCAGCCGACTCGATCTTCTATTCGGACGTCCAGAAAAAGAAGATCCCGATGGATCTCGAAAAGGCGAAGAAGGATCTCGCGGAAGCCGGCTACAACGGCGAGCCGATCACCATCATCGCCAACAAGCGCGGCAACGTACCGAGCTTCCCGGCCGCTGTCATCGCCCAGGCGATGATGCAGCAGGTCGGCCTCAACGTGCAGATCGAAGTGCTCGACTACGCGACCCAGGTCGATCGCCGCCGCTCCGGCAACTATCAGGTGATCTCGCAGTCGGTCTCGCCGCGCCTCGACCCGGCGCTGATGTACAGCTTCTACGTCGGCAACAAGGACAAGAACGCCTCGCTGATGTGGGACAACCCCAAGGCGATCGAACTGATGAAGGCGGCCTATGTCGAGGCCGATCCGGCCAAGCGCCAGGCGATCTTCGACGAGTTCCACCAGCTGATGCTCGACGAGGTCCCCGGCATCTTCATGTACGACATGGTCGATATCTGGGGTGCAACCAAGAAGCTGCATGGTGAGCCGGTCTGGCAGTCCAACACCCGCCTCTGGGAAGTGACCCTCGACGACTGATCCGGCCTCACGCCCTTTGAAAAACGATGGCGGCGGATCAGCCGCCATCTTCCATCCAGAAACCAGAAATGCCGATGCGGTCGCGCCCGCGCGCCGCAAAAGGAAGATTCATGCCCAAGCCATCCGCCCTGTCCGCCCTTGTCGATACCATCGAGCTGTTGAAGCCCGAATTCGCCGCGATGAGCGACGCGATCTGGACGCATGCCGAGCTGAGTTTTCACGAGGAAAGGTCCGCGGCGGCCCAGATCGCCGTGCTGGAAAAGTACGGGTTCCGCGTGTCGCGCGGGCTCGCCGACATCGACACGGCCTTTGTCGGTGAGGCGGGCGCGGGCGGCCCCGTGATCGCCTTCCTCGGCGAATTCGATGCGCTCGCAGGCTTGAGCCAGGTGGCTGGCATTGCCGAAGCACGGCCCGAAGTCGACGGTGGTACGGGCCATGGCTGCGGTCATAATCTGCTCGGAACAGGTTCCATGCTCGCCGCCGTGGCGCTTGCTCGGCACCTGAAGGACAACAAGCTGCCCGGCACGGTGCGCTACTATGGTTGCCCCGGGGAGGAGGGTGGCTCCGGCAAGACCTTCATGGCGCGCGCCGGCATCTTTGCCGATGTCGACACGGCGCTGACCTGGCACCCCGCGCCCTTCAACGGCGTGCGCTCGACCAACAATCTCGCCGTTCTCGAAATCTATTACCGCTTCAAGGGGATCGCTGCCCATGCCTCGAACGGCGCGCACCTCGGCCGCAGCGCGCTGGATGCGCTGGAGCTGATGAATGTCGGCGTCAACTTTCTGCGGGAGCACATGCCGCAGGATTGTCGGGTGCACTATGCGATCACCGACGCCGGCGGCAAGGCGGCAAATGTCGTGCAGGCCCGTGCTGAAGCGCTTTATCTGGTCCGGGCGCCGCAGATGCCGGAAGCACTGGCGCTCGCCGCCCGCATCGACAAGATCGCCAAGGGGGCGGCGATGATGACCGAGACCGAGGTCGAGATCGTCTTCGACCGTGCGGCGACCAACCTTTTGCCGAATATCGCATTGGAAACGGCGATCCACGAGAACATGGTAGCGCTCGGCCCCGTGCCCTTTGACGGAGCGGACATCGCATTTGCCAAGGAAATCCAGAAGACGCTGACGGCTGAGGCGATTTCGAGCAGCATCCGACTCTACCAGTTCAAGGGCGACACCTTTGCCAACAGCCGTATGGACGGCTCCACCGGCTTGCATCTCGGCCTGCGTGACTTCGAAGGCCAGTCGCATTTCCGCGCCGGATCGACCGATGTCGGCGATGTCAGCTGGATCACGCCGACGGCGCAATGCTGGGCGCCCGCCTGGGCGATCGGCACTGCACCGCACACCTGGCAGGTGGTGGCGCAGGGCAAGAGCCCGGCGGCCCACAAGGCTTTCGCCCATGCGGCAAAATCGCTGGCCGCGACTGGCCTCGATCTGATTCTGAACCCAGATCTGCTGAAACGGGCAAAGGCTGAATGGCGCGAAAAGACCGAAGGCAAGCCGTATCAATGCCCGATCCCTGAGCATATCGGCCCCAAGCTCTGAGCGCTTTTGTTCGACTTTGCCAAACGCCCGCGCCACCCTCGCGGGCGTTTTTGCTTGCGTCGAAAGGAGCGCTTCTTGGCGGGCGAATGCCGCCGATCGCCCGTGCGACTCTTGACGCGAATCGCAACGTCCGGCATCTCTGTTACGGAGTTTTTCGAATAAGTGCTGATTGGCCGTATTTGGATTAAATCTCTGTTAATGCATCGCCGCAACGTTTCGCCGCGATGCATGCAAGGAGTATGGCGGAATGACGATGACGGCAACCCAGGCAAGGCAGGACGCGGATCACTCGCAGGCTCGCCGCCCGGCCGACGAAGCGATTGCAGCGGATGCGCGCGCGCTTTCCGAGCAGCTGAAGGCGATGCGCGAGCGGCTTTTCCCGCCGACGGCGATGAAGACGCTGCGCAGCTTCACCTCGGGCGAAGCGGCCAAGCTGATTGGCGTTTCCGACGGGTATCTCAGGCAGCTCTCGCTTGCCGGAGAAGGACCGCAGCCGGATACCGGGCTCGGCGGTCGCCGCTCCTACTCGCTCTCCGACATCAACGCGCTCCGCCGGCACCTCGCCGAGCAGGCGCTCGCCAAGGGCAATGCCGCCAAGGCGCGCAGCTATCTCAAATGGCGCGACGCGCAAGCGGGCGAGCACTTGCAGGTCATCTCCGTCACCAACTTCAAGGGCGGTTCCGGCAAGACCACGTCGTCGGTGCATATCGCGCAGTATCTCGCCATGACCGGCCACCGGGTGCTCGCCGTCGACCTCGACCCTCAGGCCTCGCTCTCGGCGCTCTTCGGCTACCAGCCGGAGCTAGACCTCACCGGCAATGACACGCTCTATGGCGCGATCCGCTATGACGCCGAAGCGCGGCCGCTGAAGGACATCATCCGCAAGACCTACTTCGACGGTCTCGACCTGGTGCCCGGCAATCTCGAACTGCAGGAGTTCGAGCACACGACGCCGCAGGCGCTGGGCGCGCGCCAGAACGGCACCGATGCCGGACCGCTGTTCTTCGCCCGCGTCCAGGCGGCCCTGGCGAGCGTTGCCGACGACTATGACGTGGTCATCA